>OIWK01001024.1_pt1 | contig 28473 bp, 25 predicted proteins | sample 1587401 | NCBI WGS metagenome assembly OIWK01 (sample SAMEA3888911, study PRJEB22519) | human gut metagenome | biome: human gut; feature: human-associated habitat; material: faeces | place: Denmark | collected 2009 | reverse complement strand
GTTAAGTTAAATTTAATGATCTAGTAGCAACATTTTTCATAAACTTAGCGAAAATTTATGTAAATTTGACGATTTTTATCTAATTTCATTATTTTTGATCAATTACATAAAAGAAGTTATGTAATTTTTTGAACAATTCATTTCTCAATCTTAAGAAAACTTAAGTACCTTACCATTTAGCCTATTAGTATAATGAAATTAACGGAGAGAATGAACATGAACAAGACTCTTACATTCAGATTTGCGAAACGTAGTGATACAGTACTCATTCTTCAATTCATCAAAGAATTAGCTGATTATGAGAAGATGCTAGATGAAGTGGTAGCAGATGAAGCCACCCTTGAAACATGGATATTTGATAAGCAGAAAGCAGAAGTTATTTTTGCGGTAGTATATAATAAAGAAATAGGTTTTGCCTTATTCTTCCACAACTTCTCTACATTCTTAGGACGTTCTGGTGTTTATTTAGAAGATTTATATGTAAAGCCAGAATATCGTGGTCATGGTTATGGAAAAGCAATTCTTTAGAAGCTTGCTTCTATTGCAGTAGAACGTGGATGTGGTCGCTTAGAATGGTGGTGTCTTGATTGGAATAAGCCAAGTATTGATTTCTATCTCAGTCTTAGTGCCAAGCCTATGTCGGATTGGACAGTATATAGAATTGCAGGAGATACTCTAAAAGAACTCGCAGACTAGAGGAGATGTTCCCATGAAAAAGAAAACAATTATATCTATCATATTTGCATGTATGATTATTGTAAGTGGTGTAATGTATTGGAATTATTCTAAAGACTATAATCATGTAATCAAAGAGAACTGGAATGTTTCTATTCCTTCAGATTCTCATTATTCTGAGGTATATAGTAAGGATGCTGGATCAAGTTTTAATGGAGATGGTATTCGTTATCATGTTTTTACATATGAAAATGAAAAACCTATCGAAAAGATGTTTTCCTGGAAAAGAGATCAAGGAGAAACCATCTATGATGGTAACTATCTAGGTGCAACCAATAAATGGCTGGATGAGATCAATGTACTTGCAATAAGTCGTCCTACTCACACAGATTGTGTCTATTGGTATAAGTCACATGAAGACCATAGTAAAATAATCATATTATGGAACAAGAAAGAAAAGAGACTCTATGTAGTGGAGTCATTTATGTAGAAAGAACCTGTTCAAATGAGCAGGTTCTTTTAAAGTTCGTATTTTTCATAATCATTTCAAGTACTTCATCAGCATCTATAATGTTACCTTCGTTAGACTGTTGTCTTGAAAGAATCATTAAGTGTATAATGTTTCATGCCAAAAGAGATATCCTCCACAGCACTATTTTCAAATATAATATAATAATATTTTCATATACCATCTGCTTAATGGATCCTATTTAGTGCTATACTATTAACAAGAAATAGTGAGGAGGCATAAGTTATGGATAAAGTATTAGAATGGGCAAAAGAATTACAGAGCCTTGCACAAGCAGGACTTTTCTATGGACACGATATATATGATAAAGAGCGTTATCAGCGTATAAGAGAGATTGCAGCAGAAATGATGTTAACAAGAACAGATATACCAGCCGAAAAGATTCATGGATTATTCTGTAATGATGTAGGTTATCAAACACCAAAAGTAGACACTCGTGCAGCTATATTCAAGGATGGAAAGATTCTTCTTGTAAAAGAAAAAGGGCAATGGTCTGTTCCTGGAGGATGGTGTGAATTTAATCTTTCTCCTGCTGATAATGTAGTGAAAGAAACTAAAGAAGAAGCAGGATTGGATGTCTGTGTTAAAAAGGTTATATCTGTACAAGATAGAGATAAGCATAACCTTCCACCTTATGCTTATGGTGTTGTAAAGATCTTCTACTTATGTGAAGTACTAGGTGGAGAGTTTATTGAAAATATAGAAACAACTGAAAGTAGATATTTTTCTAAAGAAGAACTTCCAAAATTAGCTGAACATAAATGTAACAAAGAACAAATACTGATGTGTTTTGACGCTTATCAATCTGATCATTGGACAGTAACTTTTGATTAGAAATTATATCTTTCAAATTAACACCACTAAAAAATGCAACGTTAGATTTCTAACATTGCATTTTTCAAATATCTACATTTAGAACTTTAAGCGTTATTACTAATAAACAAAAATCACTTATTCTACCGCATCTTTACGTACATAGTGTGATGCACGCCCTTTACCTTTACGTATAATAGCACCTTCTTCTACAAGTTTCTTTAACGCAGACTCTACCGAAGAACTACCTAGACTTGGACAGTTTTCCATTGCATCTTTCTTAGTAAAGGTTCCAATTGTATTATTCACATAAGTTTTTACCACATCATAAGATGTACTTCTTTTTCCACTCTTTTCACTTATAGTTAATCTATCTTCAAATTCACGATAGCATTTCAAAATAATTCCAAGCATATATTTAATGAATGGCTTGGGATCATTTGCACCTTCATGCCATCCCAAATCTGCTTGTGCTAAAGTTTGATAATAGACTTCTTTTGTTTCAGAAATTTCTTTTTCTATACTAATATACTTACCAACTACATAATCATTTCTATACAACAATAACAATGTAAGCAATCGGCTCATTCTGCCATTTCCATCATTAAAAGGATGTACACAGAGGAAATCTAAAATTACACAAGGTATTAGAATCAGAGGATCAACAATTTCCTGTTCTAAAGCTCGTTGATAACTATCGCATATTTGTTCAATGGCGCCTGGTGTCTCATACGGTTCTAAAGGCTTAAACAATATCCTTTTCTCTCCATTTGGTAAAACAGCATCTATCTCATTTGGAATAGTCTTATATTTTCCACCATAAGTCAATTCAGTATACTGAAGTAAATCACGATGTAACTGCAATATATAGTTTGATCTAAAAGGGATATATTCATAATTTTCATGAATCAGATTCAAAACGTTTCTATATCCTAATATTTCTTTTTCATCACGATTTCTAGGTGTTGTTTTATCTTCAACTAATTGTTGGAGACGAGATTTCGTAGTTATAATGCCTTCAATACGGTTTGAACTTTCTGTGCTTTGTACTTTTGCAACCTCAACTAAACGTTCTAACTCTACTGGTTTTTGGCGAAGATATAATTCCTGTTTCCCTTTGTATTCATGAATTTTCGCAACATAAGATAATATCTCATTATCCCATGTGCGTAAACTTAAATAACTGTAATCAAAACTTCTCATACTCTTCTCCTTTCTTTTTCTCCCAAAAAGCATCTCTTTTCTCCCAATTATATACCTGTTTTGGGAGAAAAAGAATATAATTAGGAGAAAATAACTAATATGTATCATTTAATTGTCAAAATCTATGAATTATTTAGTTGTTTTTTACTATACTTCAACATGATTATCTCCCAAAGCACATCTTTTTTCTCCCAAATTGATACCATTTTTGGGAGATAAATAATTATATTGGGAGAAAAAAATGCAACGTTAGATTTCTAACATTGCATTTTTATTTACATTAATATTTAGGTGTTAATCCTACATACATATCTTTGTAGTGTTTTGCACTCTGTTCCCAAGAGACATCTTTGTTCATGTTACGAACTACCATATCATCCCAGTATGGTCTACTTTCGAAGTAAAGTGTCTTAGCACGATTGATTGCATCATATAAAAGACCACTTTCATATCTATCGAATGTAAATCCATTACCAGTGTTATCAAATAAGTTATAAGGCTGTACTGTATCTTTTAATCCACCAGTTTCTCTTACGATTGGTACTGAACCATATCTCATACTAATTAACTGAGTTAATCCACATGGTTCAAATCTAGATGGTACTAATAATGCATCACATCCAGCATAGATGTTATGTGCTACATTTTCATTGTAGGCAATATAAGCACAGAAGTTACCCTTATACGCATTTTCATAATAACGGAATGCATCTTCATATTCTGCATCACCTGTACCTAATACAACAACCTGTGTATGTTCATCCATAATATGTGGAATTACACTATTTACAAGATCTAGACCCTTCTGGTTAGTCAAACGTGAAATCAAACCAATGACAATCTTATGATCATCTACTTGTAATCCTAATGATTCCTGTAAAGCTTTCTTATTTGCTTTCTTGTTTTCAATAACATTCTGACTGTCATATGGAGCAGCTAATAGTTTATCAGTTGCTGGATTCCAGATATCTGTATCAATACCATTTACGATACCTACAAGCTTGTTATGATGATATCTTAAGTGTTCTTCAAGACCTTCACCATATTCTTCTGTCTGGATTTCACCAGCATATGTATTACTTACTGTAGTTACAACATTACTATAAGTAATACCACCCTTTAACATATTCGCATCCAACCAATTCTGTGTGAGACAGTCTTTATTAAATACATAATCAGGAAGTCCTGACCAGTACTGAATAGTCTTTCTATCATAGATTCCCTGGAATCTTAAGTTATGAATAGTAAGTACGCAGCTTGCACGTCCTACATTGCTGTCTTTGAAGCATGTTCTTAAGTATAGAGGAACTAAAGCAGCCTGCCAGTCATGACAATGTACAACATCAGGTGTCCAATCTAAATAGTTAAGTGCTGCAAGAGCCGCTTTACCAAAATAACAGAATTTAGGAATATCATCGATTAGATTAGTATATGGATTACCCCAAGAGAAGAATTCATCGTTATCAATAAAATCATAAACAACGCCATCTTCCTGGTATTCCATAATACCTACATAATACTGTTTACCATCTGCACATAAGTCCATAGAGAATGAACCTTTATATTCCATCTTTTCCTGGAACTTCTGTGGAATACATTTATATCTAGGAATAATAACCTTAACATCACAATTCAACTTAGCAAGACTCTTAGGAAGAGCAGACATAACATCTCCTAATCCACCTGTCTTTACAAATGGATAACATTCAGAGCCAATGAACGCAACACTTCTACGTGGTCCTAAATCAACTGGTGCTGGAGCAGGTGCTTCTTCAACAGAAGTTTCCTGAACAAATACTTCAGGTTCTACTTCAACCTTCTTTTCAACTTCAGGAGCTACTGTTTCTTCTACTTTAGGTTCTTCCTTCTTAGCTGTTTCTTTCTTAGTAGCTGTAGCCTTCTTAGTTGTCTTCTTTGCAGTTGCTTTCTTAGTTGTCTTTTTAGGTGCTTCTTCTTTTACAGTTTCTGTCTTAGCTGCAGCTTTTTTAGCTGTTGTTTTCTTAGCAACTGTAGTCTTCTTAGTTGTTGCTTTCTTTGTTGCAGTCTTTTTAGCTGTTTCCTTTTTAGGTTCAGCTTCCTTTACTGTTTCCACCTTAGCAGCTGCTTCCGTTACTGGAGTTTCTTCTTTAACTGCTTCTGTTTTTGAAACTGTAGTTTTCTTAGCAGTTGTCTTTTTAGGAGCAGCTTCTGTGACTGTTTCTACCTTAGTAGCTGTTTCCTTTACGGGAGTTTCTTTTTTAGTTGCAGTCTTAGTGGCTGTAGCTTTCTTAACTGTTTCCTTTACGGGAGCAGCTTCTTTTGTTGTATCCTTAGCAGCTGTTGTTACTGTTTCTTCCTTAACAACAGCTGCTTTTGTAGTTCTTTTCTTTGTAGTTTTCTTTCTCATATCTTCTTCTCCGATCTCTTAGATTAAAACAAACCATAAAACCTTAACTTTCTCATTTTCTCTTGCAACATCCCCTACTATTACAATTAAACTTTAAGTTCACTTAAAGTTAGTAATATATTCAAAATATTTCTTTATTTATTGTACCATAATCTGTAAAAGTTGTTTATACAAAAGAGACTTATTCCAAAAAATGGATTTATGCATATTCCTCCAAATACTTATTATATGTATTCTTATCAATACAAACATATACCTTATCCCAGAAAGCATCATAATCATTATTAATAGCTAATCTCTCATAGCATTTCTCTGCATTCTCTTTCATAACCACGAAGTACTTCTGCTTCTTCTGTAAGTCCTATCTCATCAAATACTTTCACAGCATCAGCATATGATTTTAGATCTAATCCATCCATACCTAGTTCCGTATCACAATCAATAACAGCAATAATATTCTTGATCCACAAAGGATACTTTTCTAATTCACCTCTTACCTCTGGATATTCATATATATCAGTTATTGCCTGTACAAAATCTTCACCATTTGTGATTTCTGATATTGCGTGATCTATAAAGTTCATTTCTTCAGTCACCTCTCTTGTAATATATTTTAACATTATTCTCTGAAACAATAGAAAAAATGAATCAGTCGCAAAGATCATTTCTAAACATTCCCTGTATTTAAACGGGGATTTGCGTATGTTTAGTGCTTATACGAATGGGGATTTGCGTATGTTTAGCACTTATGTGAACAAGGATTTGTGTATTTTCATTTACAATAAAATCCAAATTATATATGAAATACAGTACTAAAAAATGTGCTACGCAACCTCATGTGTAGCACATTTTTTACAACTATATTAATTATTTATTTACGTATTTGTGAATTGTTGCTTTTACAGCACCTTTGCCAGCAATCATTTCACTAAATATTTCTTCAACCTTTTCACCAACGCCATCCTTGTAAAGATCAGTAAAGAATAGACGTTCATTAGATAAAATTGGTTTCAACTGGTCTTTGAATGTTTCTGGTTTTCCAACAACAATATTACCAAGCTGTTCCTGAAGTTCTTCATTCATTGGATCTGGTGCAAGTTCATATGTATTACCTTCATCATCTACACCTAACATATATCTGAGCCATCCAGCAATTCCTAGAGGGATTGCAGTAAGCTGAGACGCATCACCAAACTTTTGAACATATGCTTTAATTGTTTCACCAAAACGAATACCAACCATCTGAGATACATCTACTGAAAGACGAAGATTTGTATCACCTAAATATTCGTTAGGGAAACGATCATTAAATAGTTCATCCACAAATGCCTGAGGTGAAAGAATTCCTGGATCTTTTACAACTGGTAAACCTTCATCATAAGCCACCATACGAGCCATCTTCATCATATCTGGATTAGTATTTAACATATGAGCAAATAAATCATATCCAAGCACAACACCTAGTGGTCCTGTTGCAGAATGAACTGGGTTTAAGCATACTGTTACTTTCATTCTTTCACTTAAATTAACAGTTTCTCTATCGGCCATATATACACCAAATCCTTTTTCTAATGCTGGACGTCCATTTGGGAAATGATCTTCAATAACAAGATATTGTGGCTTTTCAGCATTTACGAATGGTGCAATATAAGTCTTCTTACTTGTAATAACTGGCTGCATGTTTTCTACACCAAGTTTTTCTAAATCATCAGCAATCTTTTCACTTGGTCTAGGTGTAATCTTATCAATCATTGTCCAAGGGAATGCAACAACATTTTCATCACTTACATAATCAATAAAATCAGAATCTACAAATCCTAATTTTTCCTATTCTTCTGCCATCATTAATACAGATTCACGAAGTTTAGCTCCATTTTGAGAGCAGTTATCCATAGATACTAATGCAAGAGGATATTTACCTGCTTTATATCTTTCTAACAACATTGCAACAACAACAGCCATGGCACCCGTTGCATGTTCTGGTCCATTATTAATATCTGCTTCTACAAATGGGAACCAGCTGCCATCTGCTTTTTGAAGTGCATAACCTTTTTCAGTAATAGTGAAAGATACCATCTGTAATGATTCACTAGTAAAGATTTCCTTTAAACGATTCCATTCTTCTGCGTTAGAAGACTGTGCTTTAACTGCTTCAGCCAATGATCCAATGACTTTATATTCACGAGTGCCATCACCATGAAGAATAACGCTCAGTCCAAGATTATCATATGGCTTATAAATCTTATCCACTACATCATAATCAAATGTTTCTACACAAGTAATTCCTCTGTCAAGATTTCCATCTTCTAGAAGACCATCTGCAATTCCACCAATAAAGATTCTAAAAATATTACCTACTCCAAAATGTACCCATTTAGGTGCATCTTGTGCTTTCTTTGAAACCTTCTCTACATCATAGTTTGGGAGCACAATATTTGCGTCTTCCCATGCTTTACGATTTTTAATACCTTCCAGTGTTAATTTCATATCTGCCTCCGTTTAGACCTCTTTCTTTGACTTTTAACTTATGCTTAGGTCTAAGTCATAAGTTAAGTATATACCCGTCGAAAATAAATGTCTATCAAAAAATATAGCGTTTTCATTTTTTTTGCAATTTAAAGTTAAAGTTTAGTTTATAAGTAGAAAAGTAAGAAAATCCATTATAAAATATACAACAGATTAGATAAGGAGAGATTGTTATGGTTGAAAAAGGAATGAATCCAGCTGCACTAAAAAAAATAAACCGTGATAAGGTTTATAAATACATTTATCAACAAAAAGAGGTTTCTAAACAACAAATCGTTCAAGATCTGCATTTAGGTCTTTCTACTGTCAGTCAGAACTTAAATGAATTAGAACAAGAGGGTCGCATTCGCCGTAATCGTTATTTTCAATCAACAGGTGGAAGAAAAGCACAAATCATCCAGATTGTTGAAGATGATCGTATTAGTATTGGACTTGGTATACTGAAAGATATGTTTCATATTGTGGCAGTCAATCTATATGGTGAAGCAATTGCAACAGAAACAATTGAACTCTCATATAAAAGTGATGATGTATACTATGATACACTTGCGAAAGAAGTTGAACAGTTTATCCAGAATCAACACTATGACACACATAAAATAGAAGGTATCTCTATTGCCACACAAGGAATAATCTCTCTAGATGGAACATCTATGACTTATGGAAACATCATGGGGAATATAAAAATGAAGCTTTCAGATTTCTCATCTCGATTACCTTATCCTTGTCACTTAGAACATGATTCTAAATCTGCTGCAGATCTTGAATTATGGAATCATCCACAATTAGATAGTACGATTGTTATTCTTTTGAATCCAAACCTTGGTGGAGCCATCATCACTCATCATGAAGTTCATGTAGGACATCATATGCGTAGTGGTTTGATTGAACATATGTGCATTGATCCAGCTGGTCCAGAATGTTATTGTGGACATCATGGGTGTTTAGAAACATATTGTTCAGCCAATGCATTAAAAGCAGCTGCAAATATGCCAATAAAAGAATTCTTTAACACATTACATACAGAAGAGTCTCCAAATCTGCAGCAAATCTGGAAAGGTTATCTAGATCATCTTGCATTTGCGATTTCTAACTTAAATCTTGTGATTGATTGTCCAGTAATCATCAGCGGATACCTTGCACCATACTTTCAAAAGGAAGATATGAAATACCTCATAGATCAAATTAATGAACATTCTCCTTTCCAAATGGAAGAAGATCAGATACTCGTTGGTACGCATGGACAATATACTCCAGCTATCGGAGCGGCACTGTATTATGTAAAACAATCATTAGAATTGTAATCATAATTTTCAATACTAAATCAAATATCTCAAAGCACCTGCTATCCTCAAAATTTTCATAAAACGCAGGTGCTTTTCCTATAAACAAAAAAACGAAAACCCAAAAAAGGCTTTCGGCATTATTTGTTGGTGTCCAGATAAGATTAGAACTTACGTCCTTTCATATAGGAGGATTAGCCACTCTTGACTGTAGTACCATTTTAGTCTGATAGAGTTATATTATAAGAATAATGATTTCAATCATTCTTATGGTAATTGCAGCATGTGCAGCTTTTTTTCTTTGGTACTGGAATTAAGTTGAGGTAGTTCACCATATTTCAAATACTCAATTGGCTAAACAGTGTTTCCCCAATTCAAAAACTGCTCTATCACAATTACTGGACATAAATTCTACTAATTTCTCCATAAGAATCACCTGAAACAAAAAGAGATTTGAATGATGAACATACATCAAACAAATCTCTTTTATCATTTACAGGCTAAAAGCCTGTCAATATTTTAAAATGGCGTCCCAGATAAGATTTGAACTTACGACCTTTCGCTTAGGAGTTCTAAATGTCCTTTCGCAGCAAGTAGTTTCTAACCTCCTGTAATACCATCTAACACCTTATAATGCAGGAAAAGCGTGAGGTCTGTGCGGAAGATAGATTCACGAAATATCCTGTACTGGTAACAAAAGTGTTAGCAACGTGTTAGCTGGTTCAAATCCGGCTTATAGACCATTTATCAAGATTATACGATACTCTTTTCCTTAATGCAAGGAGTAGACGTTTTATGTGAAAACATGAAGCGTCTATTTTTATATATGCAACACCACCAAAACTTTTATCATTATGTATATATCGAAAATCCTATAAAAATTTTGATTTGTGCATGGCTTTTTGTACTTATATCAAGTATAATCAAGATAACGAAAGATATATGCACAGAAAAGAGGGATTGTATGCAGTTAAATAACTATTTAGAATATCTTGAAAAAACAGTAATGGCTTATTCAGATAAAGTAAAACGCCATTTAGTAAAACAATTCATTCAGCACGGAATTGCGACTAAACAAACAGATACTTCGGGACAGTTATACATAGAGGGGCTAGAAACTGTAGATATTTCAGAAAAAACATTATCTGAACAGCTTGTAACCTGCATTCACCAGAGCAAAAGAGCTGGATATGCTTTAGAAAAATGGGAGTTTTTAAAAGATTATAAGTATTCCGTTATTTTTACTTGTGATGATTTTTCATCAACGTTAAAAAAGGCACAGGAAATCCTTCCTCTTAAAGACACTTATGAAAATGATTACTTATATACATCTTTCGTAAAGCCTGTTGCATATTCTATGGATGGATACTATTTTCTGAAATTTAATTTGGCATATGCGGCTATTCATCCTCTCACACAGGAAGAATTTTTAACTAAATATCCCTTTTTAGTTGTATTTCACGAAAAAGGAGAATTGATAGAATTTCGTTTTGATGTTTTAAAAAGGGTCTTTTTATCCGACAAAAAAGAACCGACTATATATTCCAACTTAATTGCAGAAATGTCTGATTATTTTAAAGAGCATTTTGCGTGCGATTTGATTCCGCTAAATTTAGACTTTATGGTTAATGTATGCAAACGTGATGAAAATGTAAAACTTATTGCTCAATCCATGAAATTACCTAATGGTGGAAACGCACAACTGGATGTTGGTAACAATCAAGAATATATATTACCATTTATCGGTGAACTACGCTCACTATTAAATGACAATCAGGCTGAATTAGAGAAAGTACCTGATTTCAGAGAAGCCTTAGAACAATTTATGTTTGAAATGGAAGAAATGTCCGATTATCCTTGGATTGAATTATTATGGGAGAACGAAATAAAAACACGAAGTAACCGTGTTAAATTCGTTTTCAATTACATGAATAAATCTTATTGTTTAATACAATATTACTATAGTAATGTGCTAATTGGAATGGAGCGAATGAATTATGTTATCGAATACATTGTCAATCATAGAAATGACGATACAACGCAAAATGAATAAAAACATAGATAGCATTGCCTTAACTAATTTTTTCAAAAATTATAGAAAAAATATGTGGATTTATCCTGGCGTTTTGAAAAGAAAATTTTCCTTATCTATTCCTGAAATCTATGATTTTTTATCTGAATTGGAAAAGCAAGGAATTTTGCAAAGTTATTATGAACTATATTGTAGTAATTGCCAAAAATCTATGGGGACAGTACGTTTGTTTAATGAGTTACCAGAAACTTTTGAATGTGAACTCTGCCATAGCGAACTCTCCTCAATAGAAAATTCATTTTTAATATATATGGTGGTACGTGATGATTGATATTATGCCAGATGATAAAGAAATTTCTAAGGCATTAAATGTCCTTAATAGTATATCTGATACATTAAGATATGAAAAAATTTGTGAAATTAGCGAAGCCCAAAAAAATACTTATAAAGAGTTACTTGAAAAATTCAAACAGCTTCATGACATTTCCCTTACAGACAATGCACCTAAAAATTTACATAACTTAAAGGGCGAAGCTTTAGAAAATTTAGTTTCGTATCTCTTAACTATCTCTGGAAATATTTTTAATGTAGATAGAAACTTACGAACTTCAACAAATGAAATAGACCAAATTGTTACTTTAACTCCTCAAGGAAAAGTTTTGTTGACATATCATCTGATTGACCCAAAACTTGATACCTTTTTAGGAGAATGCAAAAATTACGACAAAGCCGTTAGTGTTACATACATAGGAAAATTTTGTAGTTTGCTTTTGACAACCAACATAAAAATAGGCATTTTATTTTCGTATTATGGTACTAGCGGAACCGGATGGAGTAATGGTGCTGGACTAATAAAAAAATTTTATCTCCATAGGGAGAAATTGGAAGATAAATATTGCATTATTGATTTTTCTATAAAAGAATTTGAAGCAATCCTTAACGGTAAAAACCTATTACAGATTATAGATGAACAATTGAAATCTTTACAATTTGACACAGATTATTCCCGTTATCTTTCAAAACATCCAGCAGAAGACTAAAAAGTTAATAAGTATTTCCCTTATAGACGTTCAAAACTGAGCGTCTATTTTTTTACCCTAAAACCAGAAAGGATGTGATACCACGAAGAAATCACCACCGCCGGAGCGTTCCCCTCCGCTTCCAGACCAGAACCCAAAACCAACTATCAAACACAACATTCAGAAAGGACAGGTACATCTATATGGAATTAAAATTCGTTATCCCCAACATGGAAAAGACATTCGGCAACTTGGAGTTTGCCGGAGAAGACAAAACAGAACAGAGAAGAATCAATGGACGCATGGCGGTACTCTCCCGCAGCTTCAATCTGTATTCAGACGTACAGAGGGCGGATGATATTGTGGTTATCCTCCCTGCCGAAGCCGGAGAGAAACACTTTGACTTTGAAGAACGTGTAAAGCTCGTCAATCCCCGTATCACCGCAGAGGGCTATAAAATCGGCACAAGGGGCTTTACCAACTACATTTTGCACGCTGACGATATGGTAAAAGCGTAAGGAAAAGGAGGACATCAGACTATGAGATTAGCAAACGGAATCGTGATTGACAAGGAAGCAACATTCGGGGCATTGAAATTTTCTGCCCTCCGCCGTGAGGTTCACCTCCAGAATGAAGACGGCTCGGTATCAGAAGAAATCAAGGAGCGTACCTATGACTTAAAATCCAGAGGACAGGGGCGTATGATTCAGGTTTCTATCCCTGCCAGCGTGCCATTAAAGGAGTTCGATTACAACGCAGAGGTGGAACTTATCAATCCAGTGGCAGATACCGTGGCAACGGCTACCTTTCAGGGAGCAGAGGTGGACTGGTACATCAAGGCAGAGGATATTGTCCTGAAAAAAGGGGCTGCCATGAATCCCCAGACACCGAAGAAAGACGTTCCCCCTGTAAAATAACAGGAACATAAAAAAATGAAAGGAGGATTGTTCCCATGAAGCAGCTTTTCCCCCGTGGAAAACGTATCCGCCCCACGGATAAAGACCTTGTGTCCCATACTGCCCTTGCCGCCCTGTTCCCTGTCTTCCTGCTGGTTGTCCTGCTGTTTCATATCCGGCAGATTGCCGGAACCAACTGGCAGGAAGTGTCCCTCTCCCAGATAGTACAGGATGTAAACATCCCTTACCTGTTATTCAGTATGGGCGTGGCAGGGCTGGTGTGTCTTACAGCCGTTCTTCTGTTCTGGCGATACCGGAGGGATGAATTAAAGCAGCTCATCCACCGCCAAAAGCTGGCAAGGATGGTATTGGAAAACAAGTGGTATGAATCGGAACAGAGAAAGGAAAACGCTTTTTTCAAGGACTTGTCTTACAGCCGTTCCAAAGAAACCATCACTTACTTTCCCAAAATCTACTACCGGATGAAACAGGGCTTGCTCCATATCCGTGTAGAAATCACCTTGGGAAAATATCAGGAACAGCTCTTAAACTTGGAGAGAAAGCTGGAAAGCGGCTTGTACTGTGAGCTGACGGATAAGGAATTAAAGGATTCCTATGTGGAGTACACCCTGCTCTATGATACCATTGCCAACCGTATCTCCATTGAGGATGTACAGGCAAAGGATGGCAGGCTCCGGCTCATGGAAAATGTCTGGTGGGAATATGACAAGCTCCCCCATATGCTCATTGCCGGAGGAACCGGCGGCGGAAAGACTTATTTCATCCTGACCCTCATTGAAGCCCTGCTCCGCACCAACGCCGTCCTGTTCGTGTTAGACCCAAAGAACGCAGACCTTGCGGATTTACAGGCGGTTATGCCGGATGTGTACTACAAAAAGGAAGATATGCTCGCCTGCATTGACCGTTTCTATGAAGAAATGATGAAACGCAGCGAAGACATGAAGCTCATGGAGAATTACCGGACAGGGGAAAACTACGCTTACTTGGGACTTCCGGCAAATTTCCTTATCTTTGATGAATATGTGGCATTTATGGAAATGCTCGGCACAAAGGAAAATGCCGCCGTCCTCAACAAGTTAAAACAAATCGTTATGCTTGGGCGGCAGGCAGGCTTCTTCCTGATTCTCGCCTGCCAGCGTCCGGACGCAAAGTATCTGGGGGACGGAATCCGTGACCAGTTCAATTTCCGTGTAGCTCTGGGGCGGATGTCGGAAATGGGCTATGGGATGATGTTCGGGGAAACCACAAAGGACTTCTTCCTAAAGCAGATAAAAGGGCGTGGCTATGTGGATGTGGGAACCAGCGTTATCTCGGAGTTTTACACGCCCCTTGTACCAAAAGGACACGATTTCCTCAAGGAAATAAAAAAGCTCATAGACAGCAGGCAGGGAGTGCAGGCGGCGTGCGAAGCGAAAGCCGCAAAAACGTACTGACCTGCTGTGGCTGGTGTGCCGCAAGGCACGCCAGCAGGAACCCCTCATATCTAACAGAGGGGTACAAATCGACAGGCAACAACCAAACAACAGGGCAGAATCCCACGGTACACAAGGGATTTTCCCATATCCGGCGTGTGTCAACAAGGCTCTGAAAGTTGACATACGCTTTTTTAGACAGGAGGGATTTTCACTGAATGAAGAAACATGGGTACGGGACATCAAAGAAAAACGGGAAGTTTACGGTATCTCACAACAAAAACTTGCCCTAGCTGCCGGAATCACCCGTCCGTACCTGAGCGATATTGAAACGGGCAAGGCTCACCCATCCGAAGCATTACAGGAAGCCATCACGGAAGCTCTGGAACGCTTCAATCCAGACGCTCCTCTTAAAATGCTCTTTGATTATGTTCGGATTCGTTTTCCCACTACGGATGTGAAGCATATCGTGGAAGACGTGCTTCGGCTAAAGCTCCCCTACTTTATCCATGAAGACTACGGCTTCTATTCTTACACAGAGCATTACTATCTGGGGGATATTTTCGTTCTGGTATCGCCGGAACTGGAAAAAGGGGTGCTGCTGGAACTGAAAGGGCGTGGCTGCCGCCAGTTTGAAAGCTATCTGCTGGCACAGGAACGGAGCTGGTATGAGTTTTTCATGGATGTTCTCATGGAGAACGGCGTGATGAAGCGGCTTGACCTCGCTATCAATGACAAAACGGGAATCCTGAACATTCCCCATCTGACAGAGAAGTGCCGGAATGAGGAATGTATCTCGGTCTTCCGCAGCTTTAAAAGCTACCGCAGCGGCGAACTGGTACGGCGTGAGGAAAAAGAATGTATGGGGAACACCCTGTATATCGGCTCCCTCCAAAGTGAGGTGTACTTCTGCATTTACGAAAAAGACTATGAGCAGTACAAAAAGCATGATATTCCCATTGCGGACGCAGAGGTAAAGAACCGTTTTGAAATCCGGCTGAAAAATGAGCGTGCCTTTTACGCCATCCGTGACCTGTTAGAACATGACAATCCAGAACGGACAGCCTTTCAAATCATCAACCGCTATGTCCGGTTCGTGGACAGGGACGATACGAAGCCCCGTTCTGACTGGCGTATCAATGAGGAATGGGCGTGGTTTATGGGGGAACACAGAGGAAGCCTGAAACTGACAACGAAACCGGAACCATATTCCTTTGAACGTACCCTGCACTGGCTCTCCCATCAGGTAGCCCCCACGTTAAAGCTGGCTCTCCGTCTGGATAAGATGAACCACACCCAGATTGTCCATGACATCATCACCCATGCCAAACTGACGGAGAAGCACGAAAAAATCCTGAAGCAGCAAGCCGCCGCTGCAAAGGAGGTGGTGGTTTAACGGCCGCAATCTTGGAACCTAAGAAATCTTACAGGAAAGAAAGGAGCTTTTATGAATTTCGGACAAAATCTTTACAACTGGTTTTTATCCAACGCCCAGTCCCTTGTGCTGCTGGCAATCGTGGTGATTGGACTGTACCTCGGATTTAAGAGGGAATTTTCCAAACTTATCGGCTTTCTGGTGGTGTCCCTTGTAGCGGTTGGTCTGGTCTTCAATGCGGACGGTGTAAAGGACATCTTACTGGAACTGTTCAATAAGATTATCGGTGCATAGGAAATCCTTGTTACACTTCCGCTATGGAGCAAGCTCTGATTGCTTTATGGTGGAAGTCCACTAGGGGATTGGGGAGCGTAACTCCCCAAAAACCTGACAGAGAAAGGACGTGATACAGATTGAGGAAATGAAAATCTACATTCTGAACACCACACGGTTTTACCATGAAGATTTTGAGGAATATCCTGGGGCATGGTTTTCCTGTCCTGTGGATTTTGAAGAAATCAGGGAACGTCTTGGCGTTCAGAGTGAGGAAGAAATCGAAATTGAAGACTATGAGCTGCCGTTTCCATTGGAGGGAAACACAAGGCTCTGGGAAATCAACGCCCTTTGCCGGATGGTACAGGAAATGCAGGGAACGCCCCTTTATTATGAAATGGATGTGGTACAAAAGCGGTGGTTTTCCAGCTTTACAGAATTTATCGACCACAAAGACCAGATACGCTATTATCCGGTGCAGGACGGGGAAGCTCTCGCCCATTATCTGGTGCAGGAGGTACAGCTATTTGGAGAAGTACATCCAGACCTGTTGAACCATATCGACTACGCTGCCATTGGTCGGGAACTGGAAGCCAGCGAAAACTACCTGTTTACAGACAATGGTATCTTTTCTTACCGATAAAAGGAGGTGGAGGAACTTGGAAGAAATGCGGATTTACATTGCCAACTTAGGCAAATACAATGAGGGCGAACTGGTAGGGGCATGGTTCACGCCGCCTGTGGACTTCGAGGAAGTCAAGGAACGTATCGGTTTGAATGATGAATATGAGGAATACGCCATCCATGATTATGAGCTGCCCTTTGCGATTGACGAATATACCCCTATTGAGGAAGTCAATCGCCTGTGTGAAATGGTGGAGGACTTACCGGAGTACATTCAGGAGGAACTATCAGAGCTGCAATCCTACTTTGGCAGTATCGAAGAACTCTGTGAGCATGAAGACGATATTATCTGCCATTCCGGCTGTGACGATATGGCGGATGTGGCTCGCTACTATCTGGAAGAAAGCGGACAGCTCGGAGAACTTCCGGCACACTTACAAAACTATATCGACTATGCCGCCTATGGACGTGACATGGAATTGGAGGGAACCTTTGTTGTCACGAACCACGGCGTATATGAAATCTTACGGTAGACCCGTCTGTATCTCCTTTGGGAAATGCAGGCGGATTTTTTATTCAGGGGCGGCTTTTGCTGCCCCATCTTTTAGAAAGGACAGACAACATGAAGAAAATACGAAGCTATACCAGTATCTGGTCGGTGGAAAAGGTACTCTATTCCATCAATGATTTTAAGCTGCCATTCCCCATCACGTTCACACAGATGGCGTGGTTCGTGGTATCGGTGTTTGCAGTGATGCTCTTGGGGAACCTCCCTCCCCTTTCGTTCATTGACGGGGCATTTTTAAAATACTTCGGCGTACCCTTTGCCCTCACTTGGTTCATGTGCCAGAAGACCTTTGACGGGAAGAAGCCTTACGGCTTCCTGAAATCCGTACTGGCATATCTGGTACGCCCGAAACTGACCTATGCAGGAAAGCCCGTGAAACTGGAAAAGAAATATCCGGCACAGCCCATCACGGCAGTAAGGAGTGATATTTATGGCATATCCGATTAAATATATCGAAAATAACCTTGTGTTCAACCATGACGGGGAGTGCTTCGCTTACTATGAGCTGCTTCCCTACAACTATTCCTTTTTAAGCTCCGAACAGAAGTATCAGGTACACGATTCGTTCCGGCAGCTTATCGCCCAGAACAGGGACGGAAAGATTCATGCCCTGCAAATCAGCACCGAATCCAGCATACGGGCGGCACAGGAACGCTCCAAACAGGAAGTGACGGGCAAGCTAAAGGACGTTGCCTGTGCAAAGATTGACGCACAGACCGAAGCCCTCATTTCCATGATAGGGGAAAATCAGGTGGACTACCGTTTTTTTATCGGCTTCAAGCTGCTTGTCAATGAGCAGGAAGTCACAATGAAGCAGTTTGGCAGGGAAGCAAAGACCGCCGTTTCCGATTTCCTCCATGAAGTCAACCACAAGCTCATGGGGGATTTTGTTTCCATGAGCAATGAGGAAATCTGGCGGTTTCAGAAGATGGAAAAACTGCTGGAAAATAAAATCTCACGCCGCTTTAAAGTCCGGCGGCTGGATAAAGACGATTTTGGCTATCTGATTGAGCATTTATATGGGCAGACCGGAACCGCCTACGAAGATTATGAGTATTACCTGCCGAAGAAACGGTTTCCGGAGGAAACGCTGGTGAAATACTATGACCTCATCAAACCCACCCGTTGTCTGATAGAGGAAAACCAGCGGTATCTGAAAATCGAACAGGAAGACGGGACAGTGTATGCCGCCTACTTTACCATCAACAGCATTGTAGGGGAACTGGACTTTCCATCCTCGGAAATCTTTTACTATCAGCAGCAGCAATTCACCTTTCCCATTGATACCTCTATGAATGTGGAGATTGTCACAAACCGGAAAGCCCTCTCCACGGTACGGAACAAGAAAAAAGAGCTGAAAGATTTGGACAACCACGCATGGCAGAATGACAGTGAAACCAGTACAAACGTGGTGGACGCTTTAGACAGCGTGAATGAGCTGGAATCCACCTTAGACCAGAGCAAGGAATCCATGTATAAGCTGTCCTATGTGGTGCGTGTGACGGCTCCCGACTTGGAAGAACTGAAACGCCGCTGCAATGAGGTGAAAGATTTTTATGACGATTTGAACGTGAAGCTGGTTCGCCCCTTTGGGGATATGCTGGGGCTACATGGGGAATTTCTCCCTGCCAGCAAACGGTATCTGAACGATTATATCCAGTATGTCACCAGTGACTTCCTTGCTGGTCTTGGCTTCGGGGCAACCCAGATGTTAGGGGAACCGGAGGGCATTTATATCGGGTACAGCCTTGATACAGGAAGAAATGTGTACTTAAAGCCTGCCCTTGCCAGTCAAGGAGTGAAAGGCTCCGTCACCAACGCCCTTGCTGCCGCTTTTGTCGGCTCCCTCGGCGGTGGAAAATCATTCAGCAACAACATGATTGTCTATTATTCCGTACTATTTGGGGCACAGGCTCTCATTGTTGACCCGAAAGCAGAACGGGGACGGTGGAAAGAAACCCTGCCGGAAATCGCCCATGAAATCAATATCGTAAACCTGACTTCGGAGGAACAGAACAGGGGCTTACTCGACCCGTATGTGATTATGGAGAACCCAAAGGATTCCGAATCACTGGCAATCGACATCCTGACTTTTTTAACGGGCATTTCCAGCCGTGACGGGGAGAAATTCCCTGTTCTTCGGAAAGCCATCCGTGCGGTGACAAACAGTGAGGAACGGGGGCTTTTCAAGGTGATTGAGGAACTACGGGCGGAGGGAACCACCATCAGCACCAGCATAGCCGACCATATCGAATCCTTTACGGACTATGACTTTGCACACCTGCTCTTTTCGGATGGGGATGTCACACAGTCCATCAGCCTTGAAAAGCAGCTCAACATCATTCAGGTGGCGGATTTGGTGCTGCCGGATAAGGAAACCTCGTTTGAAGAATACACCACAATGGAACTGCTTTCCGTGGCAATGCTCATTGTAATCAGTACCTTTGCCCTCGACTTCATCCATACAGACCGCAGCGTGTTTAAGATTGTGGATTTGGATGAAGCATGGAGCTTCTTACAGGTGGCACAGGGCAAGACCCTCTCTATGAAGCTGGTTCGTGCCGGACGTGCCATGAACGCAGGCGTTTATTTTGTCACCCAGAACACGGACGATTTGCTGGATGAAAAGCTGAAAAATAATCTGGGCTTAAAGTTTGCGTTCCGTTCCACGGACATCAACGAAATCAAGAAGACCCTCGCCTTTTTCGGGGTGGATTCCGAAGATGAAAACAACCAGAAGCGGCTCCGTGACTTGGAAAACGGACAGTGCCTTATCAGTGATTTGTACGGGCGTGTGGGAGTAATACAGTTCCACCCTATCTTTGAAGACCTGTTCCATGCCTTTGACACCAGACCGCCTGTTAGAAAAGAGGTGGAGGAATGAAGATAAGAAAGCCCATCCAGCAGGGGACAGCTCTTATCCCTTGCCGGACAAAGGTAGAAAACTCTTTTAAAAAAATCGGGAGTATAGCAGGAAAAGTGCTTCTGGCACTCCTGCTCATCCTCCTGCTGCTTGCAATCTTCGGCACAGCCGCCCACGCTGCCGGACTGGTGGATGATACGGTGGACGCTGCCAACGAATACAGCAAATACCCTCTGGACAACTACCAGCTTGATTTTTATGTGGACAGCGGATGGGACTGGCTCCCGTGGAACTGGCTGGACGGTATCGGAAAACAGGTGATGTACGGGCTGTATGCCATCACAAATTTTATCTGGACAATCAGCCTGTACCTTTCCAACGCCACGGGGTATCTGATTCAGGAAGCCTACTCGCTGGACTTCATTTCCTCTACGGCGGATTCCATTGGGAAAAATATGCAGACCCTTGCAGGCGTTACCACAGGCGGCTTATCCTCGGAGGGATTTTATATCGGGTTCCTGCTGATTCTCATTCTGGTGGTGGGGATTTACGTTGCCTACACAGGGCTTATCAAACGGGAAACCACAAAAGCCATCCATGCTGTTGTGAATTTCGTGGTGGTGTTCGTGCTGTCCGCTGCCTTTATCGCTTATGCTCCTGATTATATCGGGAAAATCAATGAATTTTCCGCAGACATCAGCAATGCCAGCCTGACCCTTGGTACAAAGATTGTGCTGCCGAACTCGGAAAGTCAAGGAAAAGACAGTGTGGATTTGATACGGGACAGCCTGTTTTCCATTCAGGTTAAGCAACCGTGGCTCCTGCTGCAATACGGCAACTCGGATGTGGAAAGCATTGGGGCTGACCGTGTGGAAAGCCTACTATCAACCAGTCCAGACGAAAACAACGGACAGGACAGAGAAGAAATCGTGGTGGAGGAAATCGAAGACAGGGAAAATACCAACCTTACCATCACGAAAACCATCAACCGCTTGGGAACCGTCTTCTTCCTGTTCATGTTCAATATCGGTATCTCCATTTTTGTATTCCTGCTCACGGGGATAATGATTTTCTCACAGGTGCTTTTTATTATCTACGCCATGTTCCTGCCTGTGAGCTTCCTCCTTAGCATGATTCCCTCTTTTGAGGGGATGTCAAAACGTGCCATTACAAAACTGTTCAATACCATCCTTACCAGAGCCGGAATCACCCTGATTATCACGGTAGCGTTCAGCATTTCCACCATGCTCTACAACCTGTCTGGGGAATATCCGTTCTTCCTGACGGCGTTCTTGCAGATAGTGACCTTTGCCGGAATTTATTTCAAGCTGGGGGATTTGATGGGGATGTTCTCCTTGCAGAGCGGCGATTCCCAAAGCATGGGAAGCCGTATCATGCGAAGACCCCGTATGCTCATGCACGCCCATATGCACCGTTTACAGCATAAGTTAGGACGTTCTGTGGCAGCTCTTGGGGCTGGAACGGCTGCCTACCACGCAGGAAAACAAGCTGGCTCAGACCAGAGAACTGCTTCAACATCTGGTTCTTCCAAACGGACACAGGCAGACCACAGCAGACCAGACGGACAGGCAGCACCGGAAAAGGAATCCGCATGGAAACGGGCTGGCTCTGCGGTAGGTGCGGTGGCAGATACCAAAGATAAGATAGCCGATACTGCCGGACAGCTTCGGGAGCAGGCAAAAGATTTGCCTGTCAATGCAAAGTACGCCCTTTACCACGGGAAAACACAGGTATCAGAGGGAGTACGGGATTTTACTTCCAGCGTGACCCAGACCCGAACTGCCAGAGCCAAACAGCGGAACGCACAGGCAGAAAGCCGCAGACAGACCATTGCAGAACGCAGGGCGGAACTGGAACAGGCAAAACAGCCGCAACAGACAGCTTCCGAATCCCCCAAAGGGGCGGCTCCCGTCCATGAACGCCCTGTTACTGCAAAGCAGCCGGAAGATTTCCGACATCATGCAGATACCACTCATACAGGAAAGCCAGCCACGCAGCCAGTTTCCCCATCCATCAGGGAACGGGGACAGGTTCCTTATGGGGGAACTGTGGCAGAACGGGCTTCGGTTCCGGTGGTAAAGGCAGCTTCCATCCACCATGAACAGATACCATCTGTAAGGACAGAACGCCAGATAGTCCCTCCGGCTTCCCCAGACAAACCAGAGGAAAGACAAAAGACAAATACGGCTCCTGTGATACCGGAAAGAAAACGGGCTGCCCCTGTGGTAAAAGAATCGAACTTTACCATCCGGCGTACCACCGCCAGAAAGGAGTGGACAAAAACGGTAACAGCGGCTGCCAAACAAAAGAAAGGGGAGACACCATGAAGTTAAGACACCTTTTCTTTGCCTGTTCCGGCGTGTTCGTGATGATGTTCTCCCTGCTCCTTTTGGTGGTGATTGTCTTCTCGGATGAGGAAGACGGCGGAAGCGGCGGAAACCTTATCTATGGGGGCGTGAGCGTATCACAGGAAGTCCTCGCCCATAAGACTATGCTGGAAAAGTATGCAAGGGAATATGGCATAGAGGAATACTTAAATGTGCTGCTCGCCATCATTCAGGTGGAATCCGGCGGCACGCTGGAAGACGTTATGCAGTCCTCGGAATCTCTGGGGCTTCCCCCGAACTCCCTGAGTACAGAGGAATCCATCAAACAGGGCTGCAAATATTTCTCGGAACTGCTCGCAGCGGCAGAAACAAAGGGCTGTGACTTAAACAGCGTGATTCAATCCTATAATTACGGCGGCGGTTTCCTAGACTATGTGGCAGGACACGGAAAAAAATACACCTTTGAACTGGCAGAGAGCTTCGCAAGGGACAAATCCGGCGGAAAGAAAGTCACCTACACCAACCCTGTTGCGGTAGAGAAAAACGGGGGCTGGCGGTATTCCTACGGGAATATGTTCTATGTCCTCTTGGTATCGCAATACCTGACCGTGGCACAGTTTGATGATGAAACGGTGCAGGCTATCATAGAGGAAGCCTTAAAGTATGAGGGCTGGACGTATGTGTACGGGGGCGATTCTCCCTCCACTTCCTTTGACTGTTCAGGACTGGTGCAGTGGTGCTATGGCAAGGCAGGAATCGCCCTGCCACGGACAGCACAGGAACAGTACAATGCAACGCAGCACATCCCCCTGTCCGAAGCAAAAGCAGGGGATTTGGTCTTTTTCCACTCCACCTACAACGCCGGAACCTACATCACCCATGTGGGGCTGTATGTGGGAAATAACCGGATGTACCATGCCGGAAATCCCATTGGTTACGCAGACCTGACAGGCTCCTACTGGCAACAGCACCTTGCCGGAGCCGGACGAATCAAACAATAAGAAAGGATGAACCGATATGATTCAGATTAGAAAAGAGGAAAACCAGAAAAAGCAGAAAGAAAAGAAACTGAAAGTCTACAAAGTCAATACCCACAAAAAAACTGTGATTGCCCTGTGGGTGCTGCTGGTGGTGAGCTTCCTGTTTGCTGTTTATAAGAATTTCACGGCGATAGACATTCATACTGTCCATGAAACCAAAGTGATTGAGGAAACCATCCTCGACACCCACAAGATAGAAAACTTTGTGGAGAATTTCGCAGAAGTCTACTATTCATGGGAACAGTCCGCCGCTTCCATTGATAACCGGACAAACGCTTTAAAAGGGTATCTCACCGGAGAGCTGCAAACCCTGAATGTAGATACTGTCCGAAAAGACATCCCTGTATCGTCTGCCCTGACCGATTTTCAGATATGGGAAATCACAGAAGAAAAGGAGCAGCATTATCAAGTGACCTATACGGTGGAACAGCGTATCACAGAGGGGGAATCCAGTAAAACCGTCCGTTCCGCCTATCAGGTAACGGTCTATGTGGACGGCTCTGGAAACCTGACGATTATCCAAAACCCAACCATCACCAGCGTTCCCGTAAAATCCGGCTACACCCCAAAAGCAGTACAAAGTGACGGTACGGTGGATTCCATCACCACGGAGGAAATCAACGAATTTCTCACCACCTTTTTCAAGCTGTACCCTACGGCAACCGCAAAGGAGCTAACCTATTATGTGAATGAGGGTGTGCTGAAACCTGTGGGAAAAGAATATGTTTTCTCGGAACTGGTAAATCCGGTCTACAACCGAAACGGAAATCAGGTGACCGCTTCCCTAGCAGTAAAATATCTGGATAACCAGACCATGACAACACAGGTATCGCAGTTTGACCTTGTGCTGGAAAAGAACGGGGAAAACTGGAAGATTGCGGGGAAAATTAAATAAAAGTATTAACATTACTACAAAAATGGTGTATAATGTAATACAAAGAAGGAGGACTGAAAAATGAATCGTTTATCTTTGACAGAATATCAATTTATGGAAATTATATGGCAACATTCGGAGGGGATATCAAGTGCAGAAATTTATGATATCTTTCCCCAATCATTAAGTACAAAAAGTACTATTTTATCTAGGATTTTAAAAAAAGGCTGTGCTATATGTAAAAGAAAAGGGAAACAAGTATACTATTATCCTAAAATAACGAAAAGAGAATATGAAAAATTAATATTTCAAGAAGATATTGAAAAAAATATGGGATTTTCATCATTTCAAAAATTATTTGCAGCGTTTTGTGGAAAAAGTAAATTAACAACTGAACAAACTCAACAACTAGAAAGGTTAATAGAACAATTAGAAAATGATGAATAGATTTTTTATGATTTTATTTTTGTCATCATTCTGTGGCAGTATATCCTTTGTAATTACATGGATTTTTAAAAAACTGTTATTTTCAACAGATTATTTAATCTTCTTCTATAGAATTATGAAAATTATAGCTATAATTTTTGTTGGCCCTGTTATTCTACCCATTTTACTTATTTTTAATAGTTATATTTTTTATAAAAAAACAAATCTTACTTTAGATGACTTTACATATGTAGAACAATATAGTGGTCTAAAGGAAATGAAAAATTTAAATAATATTGATTTCTTGGCCATACTTACAATAATTTATTTAATTACAGTAATAATTATATTTGTTTTGAGCAGTATAAATAGTTATTCACTAAAAAAAAGTATCGCCAAATATTCTTATGAATGTACAGATGAAAGGAGAGATATTTTACAAAACATCAGAAATGAATTGGGAATTTCAAAGCACATAGCCCTTTATATCTCTAATGCTATAGATACACCATGTTTAATAGGAATAATCACACCTCAGGTTTTAATCCCCAATATTAACCTAGATATTGAATCTTGGCAATTATTATTGAAACATGAATTAATTCATTATAAAAACCATGATTTAATTTTTAGGAAAATTTTGGAAATAATACGGATTATACATTGGATAAATCCAATTATGTATTACTGGATAAATAAATTCAATGAATTAGGAGAACTTGTATGTGATAAAATAACTGTCAGAGAGGAAAGTCAATCCAAACGTAAATTATATGCAAAACTTTTGCTAAAATTTGCAAAAAATATACAAGAAAAAAGTGATGTAGCTTTCTTTTCGTCCAACTATGAATACCATATTTTAAAAGGGAGGATTGAAAATATTATGGAAACTAAATGTAAGGAAAAAACTTTTGCTAAAATTTTAATAACCATAGGCATTACACTTTCCTGTAGCATTATTTCTTATGCATCAACATTAAAAGTTTTGAATATTCAAAATGATTTTGTATCCAATGTCGAAGAGGGTCAAAGTACACTCGAAAACAAGAATTCAGAATTTAATGAATATACAACTTATACTTTCCCATTAACATCTTTTATTAATGCAGGAAATTTAGACACAAAGGGCTCCAACTCTATCGACTTTACTTTAGATGCAACGGGAGAACTTCGCTTTAGTCCAGTTAGTTTAAACCAGGGTTCTTCTATAAGAATTTCTGTAAGTTCAGATTCTTCTTCTGATACATTTAGAGCTGGAATAATAGATGAAAATGGAAAACGGCGTTATGTTATTTCGGATAACGGAATGGTCGCAAAAAAATTTACTATTGATACAGCAGGGGACTATCGAGTATATTTTCAGGGAAAAAACACTAATGGTTCAGATATTCATTTAACCGGAACGATTAATGTTGATTATTGAATTTTATAGTATTTAATATTCCACTATACATTTGGTGCTATCTTAGTATTTATAGATATACTTTTAGGCGGTAGATTTTGAATCTCCGCCTTTTTATTCCATATAAAATACTACATTTTTAAATATATATGTAGTATTTTACTTGACATTTCTACAAAATATTATATAATTGTAGTGTAACCATAAAGTTCTTCCTACAAGAAATAGGAAAAACTTCATATTCACTAAGAAAGAGAGGTATTGGAATGAAAAAAGTTAAACATGTATTGGCAGGATGTTTATGTGTATGCGCTTTAAGTATGTGTACTTTTCCGGCGTTCGCTGCTCCGGCAACAACTCCATCAGCAGAAACAACAAAAAATGAAACTGTTGTTATTAAGTTATTCGATCCCAATGATCCCAATCTCATATCTATTACAGACGCTTCTGATACCAGTAAGACAACAAGCAGACCAACAGCTCACTTAGATTTGAGAGACAATTCTCCTTACCACTATAGTGCATATTCAAACAAAAACACTATGTGGACTAAATATATATTTGATAATTCGGGAAATCACTACCGCATTCAGGGAACAGCAACTAATTCTAACTATAACATTATTGTTCATAATGGCGATAACGGAAAAGATTATACATATAAAGGAGCAACATCATTTGATATGTATAGTGAAGGACTAGCTGGTGTAAGTGCTCCATCAGAATTTTACTTTGGATTTGATACAAAATCTAGTGGTGGTTCTGTATCTGTAGATGGGGAAGCAAACAGTTATTAAAGTTATAGAAAGGAAATCAGATGAGGGGAATAAATGCTTCCTTTTAAGAAAACGAGATAATTAACTTTGTTTCTTAAAAGGGAGCTCCCCTCCCTTTGTTTATTATGCAAAAAAGAAAATTATTATTATTAACGTGTGGGCTATTATTAACATCATGTGTACAGCATGAAAATACATATACAGAAACACAAGAAACTCTTGAACATTTTGATTTCCAAAATACCGTTCAAAACTCCACTCCATCTATCACAGAAACAACTCTTGTATCAAAAACAAATGAAACCGATATGGATTGTTTTTCTTCAGCTAATAGTAATCTTAAATTAGTTGATTTAATAGTAAATGAACCTGTATATGATATTATCATTGAAAATTCTGAAAAATCATATGATGAAACAATAAATGGACAATATCCTAACATAATAATAGACTCTCAAAATGAATTTGCAAATGTAACATGGTGGCCTGACCAAAACCAAATTCATTTACAACTATGGAATATAAATAATGAACCAGAAGCCACCTTCTATTTGGATGAAAGTAAATGTCAAATAACTTTTCCAAAATTAGATTTTGAAGAAAAAAGTATCAATAAAAAGATTAGTAGCTCAGAAAACGTATTTTTAATTGAATCAATGGATATATACAACAATTATATTTCATTGAACATTCAACAAAAAGAAGGTAATAATAAAAAAGTATCTTCTGAATTTTCAATAAGAATTGATGATAAAGATTACACTCCATGCAAAGTAGATTTTAATGATGCAACTGGTAAAATAACAATATTATACAGTATAGAAAATTGTAATTTAAAATCTTCTGCTCAGATAGAAGGAATTTTATATAATAACAATCAAATAGTTACTCTAGAATAACCCCCAATGATATCCAAACATTCTATTTTATAATTCTTTTAAAACTTACTTATGGCTAAAAAAACACACAAACAGAAATATCGTCTGTTTGTGTGTTTTTTTAGTTGTAAGAAAAAGCTTTAAATTTTCTTTTCAAAACGCAACTACACCCCCTGTCCTGTCGGGACTAAGAGCGAAAAGGGGGAAAGAAGCAGAAATTCCTATCAACTC
>OIWK01001020.1_pt1 | contig 28601 bp, 24 predicted proteins | sample 1587401 | NCBI WGS metagenome assembly OIWK01 (sample SAMEA3888911, study PRJEB22519) | human gut metagenome | biome: human gut; feature: human-associated habitat; material: faeces | place: Denmark | collected 2009 | reverse complement strand
TGCTGCGCAAGCTCTATGGGTGGACGATGGAACAGTTTGGCGATCGGATCGGGGTCACAAAGCAGACCGTTTCCAATCTTGAGCGCGGCAAACCGAAAATGACAAAGCTTCAGTACATTGCGATCCGGTCGGTGTTTGAATCGGAGGCCAAGGAGCGGGATGGGGAAGAAAAGGAGATCCTACTAAAGATCCTCGATCTTGTCTGCGACCCTGATCCCGATGTCAGCGAAGTGCAGCGCAGCGAGGCGTTGAATACCGCCGCCGTTGCTGCCGGTGCTGCCGCCAGCGGCGTTGCGGCAGCAGCGGCGATCAAGGTGCTGACAAGTTCTCTTATCTCCAGCGGATTGTTTGTGGCTGCCCCGGCAGCCATCCCGTTCGTGACGAGCAGTGTTACGACCGCCTCATGGCTTTCAAAAATGTTACGGGAGAAGAACGCAGAGGATGAGAAGAAGAAAAAAGGAAAATGAGCGGTTCTGCAAGGCCTCTGCGTGAGACCTTTTCTCAAACGCGCGATTTTCTCAGGAGGTGCTTCTATGGAGATCCGAATCGGATCGTTCAACATGAATAATTTTGGCGGAAGTTCAAATAAGGATTTCGGAAAGATCGCGGAAATCATTGTGGAGGAAAACTTAGACGTCGTAGCGCTGCAAGAGATCTTCAGCGAGGGAAGAGGCGTAAGCAGGCTGTTGGAGCAAAATGTCAAGTATGAATTGTACAATTGGGACTATTGCTTTGCCGCGCCGTCTGAATCCCGCGATATCACCAAAATGGAAGATATGGTCGTGAAGAAGACGCGCAGCGAGGGATATGCGTTCCTTTGGAAAAAAAGCCGCTTCAAAAAAGTTGAGTTTTCTAAACTGGGCGAAACGCGACGATTTGAGCCCCGAATCATCAATTCCCTATCAAAAGACGTCTGTGTGGATTGTTCCTTTTTTGCCCGGGCTCCGTACTACATCAGATTGCAGCCGATCCACGGCGGTTTTTTCGAGCTGCGGTTAGTGAATGTTCACATTTTCTTTGGGGATACAAAGCTGTCCTCCATAGAAAAGCGGCAGGCCGAGTATGCTGTGTTAACGCAGCAAATATATCCGGAAATATGCCAAAATACTTACGGGCAGAACCGCACGCCATACACGGTCGCAATGGGAGATTACAACCTGAATCTCTTTAATCCGCTTGTAAATACGCAGAGCAAAAACTGCTATATATCGGAGGTGCATTCATACTTTGAGGGGAAAAAGCGTGTTCAGATATTGACGCTGCAGGATCAGCTGACCACACTGCGAGACGTTGAGCGCATGAAAGAAGATGAATACGCCGACAGAGGCGCCCTTGCTAATAATTTCGATCACTTTACCTACAGTCCCGAGTTGTCAAAGTTTCAAAGTGTACGGTACGAGACAATAGATGCGATCAATAAATACTGCGACGGTGACAGCGCTTACTACCGCAAAAATATTTCTGATCACTTACCAATCGTGATGACAGTCAAAATATAACCGATCGATGGAGGATATTATGAATACAGAAAACGAAAAGCAAAGAATCGACCAGATAACCGCAGCCTATGCTTTGAATCTCTGGACGGTTTCAATTTCCCAGATCATCGACTATAACGATGTCAATGTTCTGGAGCAAGAATATGAAACCATAATGAACAATCTGAATCTGTACAATATGCCCAAGGATGAGGCTCTTTTAGATGTGATCAAAGAGATCATGGACGAGATCACATTCCTCCGAATCAGCGAAGGGGATAAAAAAATCGTTGAGAGAGAATATCAGCACAAACTAAAGAACGCTGTGTGGAGCGCTGTTCCCAACGTCGGAGCCATCTTCGCAACGGCAAATCCGGTCGCAATGGGCGTCACTCTTGCAACGCAGGTCGGTATCGGATACATGAATTACCGCCGCAATCGAGCCGACTATGAGCTGGAGAATGAAAGGACGAAGTGGCAGATCCAGCGAAATCGAATGGAGCATCTTCACGCGTTGCAAAAGCAGTTGTTTGAAACGGCATGGCGGATGACCGACGCGCACAAATTTGAGGACAGATTCCGCCTGACCGAGACACAGATATCCGATTACGATAAGGCCTTGATGCAGGCAAACCCCGTGAAGCGCTTTAACGACTTAGACGCCATGAAGAGCAATTATGAAGCCTACCCGGCATTCTGGTATCAGATCGGCAGTACGGCAAACAGCATTTATTTAAATGAAAATGATGCCGAACTGAAGGAGTATTATCGTGAAAAGGCGCTCGATTGCTTCAAGCGGTACGATGATCTGAATCGATTCAACTTGCTCCGACATGATGTGATCACTGCCGCGTGGGCGCTTGAGTATTTGGAGCTGCAAGGTCTGAGCGATAAAGAACGCCCCGAAGAGGCGAGGCGCCTGATCGCCATTGCGGAAAAACACGCAGGAAACGCCCTTGATGTCCTTGAATTGTGTGCATTTTCCTATCTGCGGATCAGAGATTACGAAAATGCCATCAGGCTGTTCCATGTGCTTGTCAACAAGGACTACAATATTGAGATCAATACGCAAATACTCAGCGGTCTGTATATCAAGGAAATGTTTTCCGGCAAGGAAGAGGCTGTCAAAAGAGCTCGCCTGGGATACAAGCAGCTCCCAAGCATCACAGATGAGAAGTACATCATTCCTGTTCCGCCCGAAGGGACTGATATGTCCCAATGGTCCCCTGCATGGAATAAGGAAGAATCGTTCGATGACTTCGTTAACACCATTGAAGCGGAGCAACGGCAGGAACAGCTGGCGGAGGCGAAGAAGACGGCACGTCCATTTTATCAGCGCCCCATTCTCATTGTAAACGATAGCGATTTAGAAACGGAATCGGAATATTTTATGGCTGTCCTCAACGAGAACAAAAATAAAATTGACCCGTCATTGCCCGACCCCAGCCGTACAACGCCAAAAGAGTACAAAAAGCACCGTGAAGAATACGAATGGAAAGGAACTCATATCATTTTCCTCGGCAAGTCTCACGACGCAGATACGCTGCTGAAGGCAAAGAACAAAAAATGGGATCACGATGACATCGGGATCCGGTTCGCAACGCTTGGAAATAAGACGGTCGTTTATAGCGGAGCGCTGAAAAACAAGGAGATCGACCAGCTGGTCGCACTGGCAAAAAAATACCCCGTAACAGCGCCGCAGGGTGTTGGAACCATTTCTTATACGTTCCTGAAGGATACATTAGGGGCGCCTAAACTGGATGCTACTGACACTATTGCAACTGCATTGGCTGCCATTATCGGTTCGCCGCTGCTCGTTATCGGTCAGGCTTTAGAGCAGGCCGAAAACACGATCCAGGGAATTTCAAATCTTTCTGCAAGGAAGAAAATGGAGTACCTGAAATACTGCTTAGCGATCCTCCAGTATCTGGAAAGTGAAAATGCACTTGTAGAATAAATTGGCAGAATGGGGTACAAGGAGCATTGCGCTCAAAGCTCAGCACACCAACCGAAAAAGTCCCGTGTCCGCAAGGGTTTATGTTCATAGGTACACAATGTAACCTATGGGGTTGACCGGGACGGCACGGAGCAAAAAAGAAGCAAGGGAAGAGCTTATGGTTCTTCCCTTGCTTCTTTGTATTGTTACCAATTATCGGATTTCGGCATCTTGTACAAAAAAGAATGCTATCATATTGCAATTTTCGTCTGAAAGTGCTATTCTTAAATAAGATTGCATCATACGAGGTAATCGCATTGGCGTGGCCTTGCCAGTATATAGTTACCATCTTGTACGCGGTAAACTCGGATCATATATTTACCGCGTGACTTATAGGTCGGCAAAGAACCTGCCGTAGAACGAAGCGACGCTTTGGAATGTGAGAAATGTGATATTCTGAATGATTTCCTACAGGGTGGCAACGGCTGATCCCTTCCAGTTGGGGGCTCAGAACCTCATCTTGCTGAAATTGGATGATCGCTTTCTATCTTTTCGGTGATTTTCGGTTTCAGCCATGGCTGAAAATCATTGTTGCTGTGCCTTTCGAGACTTGCTCATGGCTAAAAAATAAAAAGAGTGGGAGTGGTGTTGTGAGGGTAACAGATGGGACGGAATCCTACAAGAAAGTGATAACACTGCTGCTGGTGGCAGTACTATCATGGATTTGCGTTGCCTCTGGAGTCTGCGCAGCAGAGGAAAAACAGCCGACGATTCAGGTTGAGAATACTTCAGCTGCCGCAGGAGAAACGGCTGAGGTGAAGATTTCAATTAAAAATAATTCAGGAATTCTCGGGGCGAAGCTTACCCTTTCCTTTGCAGAGGGATTGAAACTTATCAGCGCGGAATCCGGCGAGGCGTTCAGTGCGCTTACCATGACAAAGCCCGGCGAGTTAGTGTCCCCCTGCAATTTCATGTGGGATGGACAGGAACTGGAGGAATCAGACATAAAGGACGGAACCATCCTCACCCTTAAGTTTCTGGTGGAAGAAGCTGTGCCACGCGGTACAAAATTGGCAGTTTCTTTCTCAAACGAAGGCAAAAGCGTTGTTGATGGAGCTCTAAAGCCGATACCGCTGCAAATCAATAACGGGAATGTTACGGTGTCTTCGACAGAGAACATGGCTGTAGAGGTGTCGAATGCTACTTATAAAGAAGATGCAGTGTATTTTACGATTCAGTCTGTAAGCAATGTAGGTGAATGCTCTGCCCTTCTAGCCTCCTATGACAGCAACGGAAGGATGCGCGGGGTCGAAAAGCGCAGTGTGCAGATAAGCAAAGGGGAATCGACACATTCGATCCCTTGCGCCGCCAGCAGCGGGGGCTATAAGCTGTTCCTCTTGAAAGATGGGAGTGAGCCGGTCTGCGTGGCGACGGCAATCGATCCTTTTGCAAAAATATTTTCCGTGACCTTTGTTGATTGGAATGGGGCTGTGGTATCAAAGCAACAGGTCAGCGCGGGTGACAGTGCTGCGCCGCCACCTGCTCCGAAGCGCGATGGTTATTTCTTCGTAGGATGGGATCGAGAGTTCTCAAAGATCAACTCCGATTGCATTATCGCCGCACAGTATAAAGCGAATGTGACGCCGACACTATGTGTCAGTTCGGTTTCGGCTACAGCGGGCGCGAAAAATGTTGCGGTTCGGATCTCCGTCCGAAACAACCCTGGGATATTGGGGCTGAAAATCAGATTATCGTACAACGATGACGCTCTTACCTTGACGAAAGCTGTGAGCGGAGAGGCTTTTGACAATTACCTAACCATGACGCCGCCCCGTAAGTTCACAAGTGGGTGCAATCTGCTGTGGGATGGTGTAGAAATTCAGACGGAGGATGTTAGGGACGGAGATATTGTGACGCTGTGGACCCACTCGTAGTCCGGCATACTGTACTGCTGCCCCATAGATGCGGCAGGGTACAGCTTACGGACCACTTCCTCAGAGCTAAGGTTCTTCACCGCATTCCACGAGAGGCCGTTTTCTTCAGCCTTGTGCAATGCCGTGATGACGGTGCTCCGGGCGCAGCCACAGCTCTCGGCGATGCGCGTTTTGTTGAGACCCAGACTATGAAGTCTGATGATCTCTTTGTAGTTGGTCATCGTGTTTTCCTCCTGTTGTTAGATTACATCTTTCGATGCAATTCCATTATACAGGGGGTGTCTGACCGGCGGCGAGAGTGTATGATTTCAGCGGTCAAGCTGTCTGACCTGTGCGGTCAAAGTGTCCGTCGGAGGGCGGCGTATTTAACTTCTTACGACAAAACTCTGCAAAAGTTAAGAAAAAATACAGAAATACGCTAAAATGTTGCAAAAAAATCCGAGCTGGCTATAATGAAATAAGCTTTATTGACCGCGCGGATGTGCGCGGCAGAAAAAACCGCGCACGTTTCAGGCGCGGACGATCAAGGGGATGATGGGCGCGAACCGTTGGAACAGGCAACGAACGCTCCCCGCGGCGGGGAAGGAGAGAAAGAAAACAGGAATAGGAGGAACAGTCATGGACAAAAACAGGCAGAGCGGCTTTACGCTGGTCGAGCTTGTCGTGGTCATTGCGATCATGGGCATTTTGGCCGGCGTCGGCTCGGCGGCGTACTCGGGCTATGTGAAAAAGGCGAACGAGGCGGCGGACTTACAGCTTCTCGGCGCGGTAAATACGGCGTTTGCATCCGCGTCCTACGATGCGGGGCAGTATGACGGGAGACCATCCGGCGGTGCGGCGTCTCTGACCGAGGACGGCAAGGTGGCTCAGGTCATTTCCTCGGTCGACCGCGATGGCGCATTCTTCCAAAGGTATTTTTCCGGCAATCAGGACAGCCGGTTCAAGCTGTATACGAACCTCGCGTACGACAGGGCGACGGGCACCTTCCACGGCGCGGTGCTCACCGCGGCGACCGACAAGCACGGCAATACGGTCCTGCACTATAGCATCAACGGGCAGGACTATGAATTTACGGCTACGCAGGATCAGCTCGACGCATTTCGCGCCTCGACCTTCGGCGGCAAGAGCATGACCATGAACGCCCTCACCGGCAATGTGGGCGGAATGATCAATGCGCTGAATTCTGCCCTTGGTGGGGGCACTTTCCTTGCGAATGTTCTTCAAACTGCCGGTATGAATCTCGAAACCTTGGGGATAAAACCGGATGAAAAGGAGACCTACAGCGAGCTTGATAAGCAGCGTCTGGCAAACGCGGCGCTGCTGCTGACTGCGAGCAAAACAGACGAAAATACCGCAGAAAAAATACTTAAGATGTTTATTCCGGATGATGAGGGGGAAGCGAAACCACTGAACGAACGAGCAAGCGAACTTCTTAGCCTTAATATGGGCGAAACAATGAGCAATGTGGGAGCGATCTACGGCATCATGACCGCCTTTGCTTATTCCGAGCAAGCGAAGGGCTGGACAACGACCCTGACGGACGCGGACGGCAAAGAGTCTACATACGATGCAAAACAGTACTACGACTATGTCAATCAGCAGATCGCCGCTGCCGCCGGCGAAAAAAACATCGACAATATCTTTGCCGCGCTTGGGCAGTTTGGGTCGTTTGTTCAGGACGAGGGCGGCATGACGCCGCAATTCATGGAGTATATCACCGGCACGGAACAGCTGGATGAAAGCGCGCAGATCAGCAAGGATCTGGACGGCTATATCAACGCGATGCAGGCGCTCAGTCAGAATCAGGACGGTCTGGTCGCCGCCGGCATCCTCGAAGACGGCGCGGACGGTGGAAACATTTCCCCGATCTTAGACCAGCTGTTCACCCAATAGAAATAAACCGTCCCCCCACACTGGACAGGCGCATGGTAAAAATGCCCCCGTAAGCGATTCAAATGAATCGCTTACGGGGGATTTTTTGCGCTGATGCGGGAAGAGCGCCGCGCGGAACGCTTAGCCCTCCTCTATGTAGCCGTTTGGATTTTGCACCTGCCAGTTCCAGGAGTCTCTGGCACAGTCCTTATAGTCATATTCCGCCGTCCAGCCGAGGATGTTCTTTGCCTTTTCGACGGCGGCAAAGCTCAGGGGCACGTCGCCCGCGCGCGGGCCGACGATGCGGTAAGGCACCTTCCTGCCCGATGCCTCTTCAAACGCGGACACCAGCTGCAGCACGGTCGTTCCCTTGCCCGTCCCCAGATTGAAAACGTCATATTTGCTGTCCGTTTTTTCAAGATAGTTCAGCGCCGCAATGTGCCCCTTTGCCAGATCGACAACGTGGATGTAGTCGCGGACCCCCGTTCCGTCCGCGGTATCGTATTGATCGCCGTAAACGCTCAGATACGGGAACTGCCCGAGCAGGGTGCGGGTGATGTAGGGGGCAAGGTTGTTGGGGGCCTTCTGACCGCAGTCCTCACCGATGAGCCCGGAGGGATGTGCACCGACGGGGTTGAAGTAGCGCAGAGAGGCAAAGCGGAAGTTGTCGCGCTGCCGCGCGAAATCATGCAGGAGCAGCTCGTTGAGATACTTGCTGAACCCATACGGGCAGCAGACCTTGCCGACAACATCGCTCTCGCGGTTCGGCATGGTCTCGGGCGTGCCGTACACCGTTGCCGAGGAGGAGAACACCAGCTTGTACACCTGATGCTTTTCCATTGCGTTGAGAAGATGGAAGGTAGACGTCAGGTTGGTGTCGAGATATCTTCCGGGGTCTTCAACGGACTCCGCGACGGATTTTAAGCCCGCAAAGTGGATCACGGCGTCCAGATGATTCTCCGCAAAGACCTTCTCAAGTGCGGCGCTGTCCAACAGGTCGATCTGATAGAAAGCAGGCCGTTTGTTCGTTATCTTCTGGATGCGGTCGATCACTTCAATCTTAGAATTGCACAGATTGTCGGCAATGACAACGTCATAGCCGGCATTCAGAAGCTCCACCACCGTGTGGCTCCCAATAAAACCCGTACCGCCCGTCACCAATATCGTCATGGCTCATGTTCCTCTCTTTTCCGTTTGTTTCTTGCCGATTTCGCGTTTTTTGCTCAAAGCAATCCCTTCTGCTCTAACTTTGACATATACCAGGACTTTTTCAGACTCTTTTCGTTGGCATAGGTATAGACAACGGTGTCTACAAGCCCAAGATCACCGTCGTTTTCCCTGAGCAGTTTCTCCATGGCGCGGACGATCTCATCCATCTTCCCGTCGCACTCTTTTTCGAGAGCGGATGCTCTGGAAAGATAGCCCCTCGCCATTTTCAGGAGTTGTGTCTTTGTCCGTTTTTCCGCCGGCAGAGCCAGATACTCCGCCTTTGCGTCGGCATACATCGTGTCCAGCGCCAGCGTGTACTCCTCACGCAGGACGTAGACCTTGGCGATGAGCGCCGACAGCTCTTTTTGATAGGCGCTTTCCGCGCTTTGTTCGCTCTTCTCGCTCACAGCCGGCGTGTCGGTCTTCGCGACCGGCGCGTCCGTCTTGCCGCCGCTTTCCGGACGGCTCGTGCTGGCGGGTTCCTCGCGCGGCTCCCCTTCCCCGCCTCTCGTCAGGCGCTCCACAAGCTCCTCCTGGGTCATGGAGCCGTCCCGGAAAGCCTGACGATCTTCTTCCGAGATCTCCCCTACCGTGACCTCGCCTGCCGCTTTCACTGCCTCTTGGATCATCTGCTGGTTTTCCTCCAGCTTTTCCTCCAGCTCGGCCGATGTATGCTGCGTCGCGGCATGGATCGCTTTTAAGTTATCGCGCTGCCACCAGAAAAGCCCCGCCAGCGATACCGCCAGCAGTACAAGAATGGTGCAGAGAATGGTTTTACGCCGTTTCAAGCCGTTTCCTCCACTTCTTTGAGGTCCATTTTCCTCATCCACCAGTTCCAACGCCTGTTATGAGACTTCTGCCGTTGCTCGACCGTTGATCTCCTCCGGGGAAGTATATGTCGGGACCATCTCCCGTAGCATGGTGATCAGATCCTGAGGCGGTATGTCGCGGGTGACGGCTTCATCCAGCCGCAGCAGGTCTCTCATGATGACATCCTTTGAAATCTCTTGCTGCTGTTCGATGAAGATCTTCTCATTGCTTGTTTTGGAGAGTGTTTCACTGCGCATCAGCAGCTCCTCATAGAGCTTTTCGCCGGGGCGCAGGCCGATCTCCTGAATGGTGATATCCTTATCCAGCTCCAGTCCGGACAGGCGGATGAGGTTTTCCGCCAGTTCCAGGATCTTCACCGGCTCGCCCATATCCAGAACGAAGATCTCGCTCCGCTTTGCCATAGCACCCGCCTCGAGCACCAGCTGGGCAGCCTCAGGAATGGTCATAAAATAGCGGATGATGCGCCTATCCGTGATGGTGACGGGGCCGCCCTCCTGGATCTGCTTTTTGAAAAGGGGCACAACAGAGCCATTGGAACCAAGCACATTGCCAAACCGCACCGCGCAGAATTCTGTGGGGCTGTCCGTCCTGCTTTGCAGGATCATCTCGCAGAATCGCTTGGTCGCGCCCATAAAGTTGGTGGGATTCACAGCCTTATCCGTGGAGATCATGACAAATTTCTTGACGCCGAACTTCTCCGCCGCCCGCACCACATGATATGTGCCGAAAATGTTATTCTTGATGGCCTCCTCGGGGCATTCCTCCATCAGCGGGACATGCTTGTGGGCCGCCGCATGGAGCACGATGTCGGGGCGATACATCCGAAACAGGCTGTAAACTTTTTCCTTATCTCGCACGGAGGCGATCTCCACCCGCAGGTTCAGCCGATCGCCCCATACACGCCGCAGCTCCTGCTGGATATCATAAGCATTGTTTTCGTAAATATCCAGAATGATGAGCTGCTTGGGCTGATATTTGGCGATCTGACGGCAAAGCTCGCTGCCGATGGAACCGCCGCCGCCGGTCACCAGCACGGTCTGCCCCTGCAAAAAGTTCGTCAGGACCGCCGTATCCAGCTTGACCGGCTCTCTGCCAAGGAGATCTTCCACCTGCACATCCTTCACCGCCGCCATGCTCACCTCGCCGTTCACCAGCTGGTAAATTCCCGGCAGGCTCCGTACACGGCAGCTCGTTTTCTGGCAGATGTTCAGGATCTCTTTCTTATCCTTGGCAGACGCCGCGGGAATGGCAAGGACGATCTGCGTGATCCGCTCCTTTTTGACCATCTCGGGGATCTTCTCCCGCCCGCCGACGATGGGCACGTTCCCGATGTACTTGCCCTGCTTGCTCTTGTCGTCGTCGATGATGCAGCAGACATGGCTTTTTAGCTGCGGCGTGACGGAGATCTCCCGCAGGAGCATTCGCCCCGCCTCGCCCGCGCCGATGAGCATGACGCGCTCGCCCTCCTCCTGCCTTGCCTGACGGGCGGAGCTTGCGAACATCCGCAGAAAGCGGAAGGTGCAGCGCCCGCCCACCAGCAGGAACAGCTGGAACAAAAGCTCCATGAAGAGCACGCTCCTCGGCTGGTGATAGCCGAAAAGCGCCGCTGGCACATGGAACGCGCAATAGGCGAGGACGACGGATATCACCATCTCGGCGACATCATGGGCGCTGACGTAGCGCCAGAGATAGCGGTACATCCGGCGCGGCCAGAAGACCGCCGCCGTGACCAGGAACTGAACGGGCAGAGCACGAAACCACGGCTCAAGATATCCGGAAGGCACCTGCTCAAAGTCGAAGTCGAAGCGCACCAGCAGCGCAAGACCGCCCGCCACAATGATGAAAATGGCGTCCATCAGGAGGAAGAGCACCGTCTGGACGGGTACGCTTTTTTGAATCGTTTTCATACTATGCCCCCATGGATCTATGGTAAAAGGCAGTCTCTCCACTGCCTTTTACCGTACTCTTTTGAATTCTCCGCTCAGCGGAGGGCGACGCCGTCAGACGCCTCGCAGATGTTCTTCCACGCCCAATGGGTCTGGGGGACATCCGGGTACTGGCGGGCATTCTCGTAAGACTGACCTGCCATGCAGCGGCCCAGCAGACGGTTCAGCAGAACGGCTGCCTGCGCGCGGGTGATGTGCTGATTGGGGGCAAACTGCCCGTTGCCGACGCCGTTGACGCCGCCGTAGAAATGGCGTCAAACGCCCAGTGGCTGGCGGGCACGTCGGTAAAGGTCTCTCCGCTCGCGGAGACCTGGGTGAAGCGGGCGCAGATGGTGACAAACTCGGCGCGGGTGATGGACTGATTCGGGGCAAACTTGCCGTTGCCGACGCCCTCCACGATGCCAAGAGAGGCAAGGGCATTCACCGCCTCGGCGCACCAGAGCGTGTCGGGGACGTCCGTAAAGGTGGATTTGGAGGAAACCTTCTGCTCCTTCAGCAGGCGGTAGAAGATCTGCGCCACCTGTCCGCGGGTAACGGAGCTTGCGGGATAGAACCTGCCGTCCGCCATGCCCTGCATATAGGCAATGTCCTGATCGGTGTTCAGCTGCTTGGAGATGCCGGTCATATCGGGGTCGGCGACCATCATGGCGCGAACGGACACGCTGCTTTCGGGCATGGTGAAGGCGTAGACGCCGTCAGACTGCTTGCTCACGGGAATGTCGTTGCCGCTCACATCCTTGACCGCCAGATCGGAGAGGACATAGCCGTTCGCCGCGGCGCTGTCCCGGATGACAGCGGTCTCACCCTTGGGCAGGGTGTCCTTGTCCGTGCGCAGCGAGCTGTTGGGCACAGGCTCCACAACGATCTTGTGGCCGTCGGGAGCGACGGGCGTATTGCCACTGCTGCTGGAGCCGGTGGTGTAGCCCTTGAGCGTCACGGTCACGGTATAGAGGCGGCCGTTGTCCCGGTAGGTCACGCGGTTGACGCGGTCGACCGTGAGGTTTGCGAAGGTGGAGGAAAGGCTCTTGAGCGTATCCTTGAAGGAGCTGTCCACGCTGTCATAATACTTCTCCACGTAGAGGTTCCACGCGCTCTCGCCTTCCCGGAACGCCTGCGCGCCCGTGTCCACGATATTTCGCAGACCGGTCCCGGAAAAGACGGTTTCCATTTCGTGGTATGCGCTGTCGACAACGGACGCCAGTTCCGCTGCAAGGGGCGTGTCCATCGTGCCGTAGCGGCTGGAGGAGGCGCTGAGCGTCCGCTCCACGCCGTCGGCATCGGGACCGGTGATGGTCACATCGACATAATAGGTCGTGGCTGCCAGCGCGGTCTGCGACAGCAGCGTGCCGAGCATCAGCAGCAGCACAAGCATTTTTGCAATGTTTCGTTTCATGTTCATCCTCCAAGTCAATGAATTTATCAAATTACGTTTCCGTATTTCAGACGATTCCTTCAAGATGCAGCGTCTCGCTGTGCAGCCTGCCCGGCAGGGCGCTGTGATGGGTGGCGAATACCGCTGCCGGATACGCGCCCGTCAGCTCTGTCAGCAGCCGTGCCTCCGTATCCTCGTCCAGCGCCGAGGTGATCTCGTCAAGCAGCAAAAAGCGCGGGGCGGAAAGCATCGCGCGGGCGATGGCAAGGCGCTGGCGCTGTCCCGCGGAAAGACCGCCCCCCTCTTCGCTCAGGACGGTTTCAAGGCGGTCGGGCAGGTCGCGGACAAAGCCGCATTGCGCTCGCTCCAACACCTCCCAAAGGGCGGCGTCATCCGCCTCGGGCTTTGCCAGCAGCAGATTTTCGCGAATACTGCCGGAAAAGAGCCAGGGCGTCTGTGGGACATAGCCGAACAGTCCCCGCACGGCAGCGGAGCAAGGGAACTCCCCCCGCTCGGTTTCAAGGTATACCCGGCCCTGCTGCGGGTGGTACAGCCCCAGAATAAGGCGGAAAAGCGTGCTTTTTCCGCTCCCGGATATTCCCGTGAGGCAGGTCCAGCGATCGAGCGGCAGCCGCGCGGAAAAATTCCGCAGAACAGGCTGTTCCTCGCCCTCATAGGAAAAGGTAACGTTTTCAAACACGATGGCGCGAAAGACGTCGTCCTCCGCCGCCGCTTGTCCCGGCGCCTCCCCAGGCAGGGAATACAGCTCATCCAGCCGCGCCTCCGCCGCGCGGACGGCTGCCAGCCGGGACTGAACGCCCGACAAGCCCGTGAGCGGGCTTTGGAACATCGCGAGGAGCTGCAACAGCGCCGCAAGGTCGCCGAAGGAGAGCCTTCCTTCCCGAATGGCGATGCCGCCCCAGACAAGAAGAACGGCGTATCCAAGCTGCAATACGGCGGAAAACCCGGTTCCGACCCCCGTTGAGAAGACGCGCAGGCGCTTGCGCTCGCGCAGCCACTCCTTCTGCCGTCCTTCAAAGCGGCGGACAGCCTCCTCCCCCGCCGTCATGCTGCGCAGAAGCTCCGTATGCTCCAGGATCTCCTGCGTGCAGCCCGTCAGACCTTCCTCCGCCTGACGCACGCGCAGATGCCGCCGCGTCAGATACTTTCGCAGCAGCCGCCCGCCGGCGATCGCCAGCGCGCCCGCGCCTACGACCGCAAGGGCAAGGGGGATATTGACGAAAAACAGCGCGGATGCGGCGCAAAGCAGTCGGATGAGCTGCCCCGCCACCTGGGGGCGGCCGACGATCCGCCATTCGCAGACGGTGTAAGCGTCCTGCGTCAGGCGGCTGAAGACCTGCCCGCTGTGGTAGCGGCTGTATGCCTCCGCATCCCTGCTCAAAAGCGTATCAAGCGTGTCGCGCCGCAGCGATACCGCCGCGCGGTCGACCGTCCTGCCGGAAAGCAGGTCAAGCCCGCCGTCGAGCAGCGGGAGAGCCAGCGCCAGAAACAACAGCACCCAGCCCCACGGACTGCCGCCCTCATCCAGCACCCGCCGGCTCACCAGGGCAAGCGCCGCGATGCCGAACGCCTGCGCGGCGATGCCTGCATACAGCAGCGTGAGCGGCGCTTTATACGCGCCCGCCGCCTTTTTCTTCGACTGACTCATCTCATCTTCTCCCGCGTATCAGTCCCCTCCGTGCCCGCTGAAGGAATCGCAGCAGCCTCAGCAAGGGGCGACGGGCGGGAAAGGTATGGACCCAGAAGTGTTCATAAAGCCGATAGGGTCGGGACAGGGCGGTTTCCCGCCAGCGTCCCTTGCGGCGAAAGGCGGTGACGTACGCAATGATCTGCGCCTCATCGACCTGCTCCCCTTCCCACTGCGCGTCGCCGCAGCAAATGCAGGTCTCTGGCGCACATAGGCGGATGACCCGGTGCAGGATATAGCTGCCGTCCTCCTTCTGATAGAGGGCGATATCGCCTAGTTGCACGCGGCGATCGAGCCGCGCAAGGCGTACCATGTCCCGCCCGCCGGCAAGAAGCGGCCACATACTGTTTCCTGTTACCGGAAGGAGCGCCTCACCGTGCGCAAGCTGCTCGTCGAGCAGCTCGCGCAGCTGCGCCATGGGGATCTGCCGGACCTGCATCTTACAGACCGTCCACCGCGCCGACGGGTCTCAGCTTGTCAAGAAAGGCGGCTGCGTCTGCCTCCGCCTGCTCCCGTTCGACCGAATACACGGCGCATAAGGCGTCTCCAAGGCTTTGGAGCGTCTGTTCCTGTTCCAAAAGGTCCCATAAAAATGCGCCGGTCTCGTTTACGGAGATCATTCCCGGAAACGCTTCGGCAGCCGCCCCCAAAGGGACGATGACCGACATATCTGCGACCCGGCGCAGGATGAAATTCTCATTTCTTCGCATATTCCCTCTCCTGTTCTGCGCGCGCTGCGGTGAAGATCGCGTCGCTGCGGTGAAGGAGCGCTTTGAGCGCATCCTCCGTCAGGCGTTTTTTGGCAGCGTCCGCGGCAGGGCCCAGATCGGGCGCGCGCTGCTGCGTGCCGTGACAGTCGGATGCAAGGAAAAAGGATTGCCCCTCCCTCAGCAGCCGAAGGAGTTTCCACCGCTCCATGGGATGCAGCAGGCATCCGGCGCTGAGCTGGATGGGGACGTTCAGGCGATACAATTCCTGTATGTGCTCTTTCTTCTGCCGCCCCAGATACCGCTCCAGATGCGCCAGCACCGGCGTAACGCCGCTCTGTGCCGCCAGAGAGTAAAGCTGGTCGATCATGCTGCCGCTCCAAGGGGTGAAGGGCAGTTCCAGCAGCAAATAACGGCTCGAACCGAGACACAGTGCCTCAAGATCGTCCCAATGGTTCATATTTGGCATCCATGCCACCTCTGCACCCAACACAAGGTCAGGAAAAGGTTCGGCGGTTTTCTCCATCGCTGCGGAAAGATGCTCCCAAGCGGCTTGACGACGCGCGAGAAACTGCTCTATGCTCTCCCTGTCCCGATGAAAATGGGGGGTGAGCGCTACACCCGTAACGCCCTGCGCTGCCTCCATGCGGAGCATTGCAAGACTGGCTGCCGTGTCCGGCGCGCCGTCGTCCATGCGGGGCAGAATATGGGTGTGAAGATCGGTCATGGGATGCTCCGTTCCCCGCTGTCCGGCTTCTCCTGTCCGTATCCGTAACCGTAGCCGCGTCCGTAGCCGTAGCGGTGGCGTCGATAGCCGTATTTCCGATATCCGTAGTATCCGCTCTCCCTCGTCACCTCGTTGAGAACAAAGCCGAGGATCTTCGCGTGGGAGCGCTCTAACTGCTCCACCGCGCGCAGGACGCTCCCGCGCTCGGAAAGACCCGCGCGTACCACGAACAGCACGCCGCTGCTCTCCGGCACCAGAACGCAGGCGTCCGTCACCAGATTGACGGGAGACGTATCGAGAATGATGTAATCGTAGTTTTTCTGCAGGCTGTCAAGCAGCGCTTTCATGCGGGAGGAACCGAGCAGTTCCGACGGGTTGGGCGGCACGTCGCCGGCAAAAATGACGTCAAGATCCTCAATGCCGGAATCATGGATGGCCTTTCCAAGCAGCTCCGGCTGGATAAGCAGGTTGCTCAGTCCTACCTTTTCCTTCGCGGACAGCAGACGCGCCAGCTTGGGACGGCGCAGGTCACAGTCGATCAGAAGGACGCGCTGCTTCATCTCCGCATAGGAGATGGCAAGGTTGAGTGCGGTGATGCTCTTTCCTTCGGATTGCATGGCGGAGGTCACGATCAGGACCTTGCACGCCGTCTCGTCCGCCAGGGAAAAGGTCACGTTGGTCCGCAGGGTCTTATAGGACTCGCGGATGAAAAAATCGCTCTTTTCCGAGAGGATGTTTTTCCGCTCCACTTCCATGATCGCGGCAGTATCCGGCGCGTCGTGCCGCCGCGATCTCCGCAGAAGAGAAAAATGCTTTTTTTTCATGTCGCCTTACCTCTCTCCGCCGTGCTCATCGGCTTTTTGTGCGCTGAGACCCGCCTTTTTCCGCTCATTCTCCGCAAAGGAGGGGATCTGCCCCAGCATGGGCAGGTCGAAAAGCTGCGTCAGGTCTTCCTCGTTCTTGATGCGAACGTCCATCAGATACAGCAGCGTGACATAGACGACCGCGAGAAGCAGACCCACCGCGCAGCCCAAAAGGGTATTTTTCCGATAGCTTGGGGTATAGCGGCTCGTGGGAACCTTGGCATGGTCAATGATCTTGGTGGAGCTGCCTTCGACGAATTCCTCGATCTCGCCGGGGGCGACGGTCGCCACCGCGTTGGCGATCTTCGCCGCCATCTCCGGATCGGGGTGGGAGATGTATACTGAGAACAGCTCGGTCTCATCCACCTGCGCCGTCGTCATCATGCCGCGGATCTCCTCCGCCGAGTAATCGAGCCTCGCGTTCTTTACCACCTTTTCCAGCACGGTATCGCTGCGGATGATGTTGACATAGGTGTTGACGAGCTGCTGGGAGGTCGCGAGGTTGGCTGCGCTGATATAATCCACCTGCTGATTCGCCTTTACATTGTTGACGTAAATGGTGACGTTGGCACGATACAGCGGCGTAATGAAATTGGCGGTGTAGATCAGGGAGATCACCGCGGCGGCAAGTGCGCACAGCAGGATCAGCCGCCACCGCCTGAGGTAAAGCAGCAGCAGCTTCCAAAGGTCGATCTCCAGAATGTCGCTGGATCGGTTGATGTTGGATTCGTTCATGGTTGTATTTCCCTTTCTGTCTGCGTTTGGACAGATTTTGAGCGGGGCTTTCCGCCCCTTTTGGCGAGAGACCGCCTGAATAGTCTAAAGGCGGCACAAAAAGCCGCATATCAGTCGGTACTCTTTGTGCCGCTTCCGTCCACTGGCAGCGGGCAGCACGGCGTTTGTGTGCTGCCTCCTGTCAATCGATGGCTTTGGCTTGATCCGGGAACAGTTTCTCCCGGACAAAATAGGCGGCGCTGTCGTCGTTTCGACAGATCAGTCGGAACACGTTCGTCTCCCGCAGGAGACGGTCTGCCGCAGCAAGCAGCCGATCCATATCCTCCCGATGCAGACGGAAGGGGGTCTGACTCAGCAGCAGAGGTAAAGCCTCCGCCGGAGTGAGCGGCTGTAAAGCGTTTTCCTCCCCCTGAAAGAGGAAGCAGATCGCGCGCAGGGGCGCGCTGCGGTTCTGATGCAGCGCCTCCTTGCCGCACCATGGCGTGCCATAGACCTGCCACACGCCGTTGCAACGGCGCAGGGCGGGCTTGTCGTCATTCAGAATGGACGCACCGAACAGGCGCACCCATTTTTCCGTGTGGGTGGATTTCCCTGTGCCCGGCGGCGCGGAAAAGCACACGGCCTGTCCGCCATATTCCACCGCCGAGGCGTGGAGCATCATCCCCTCGTGGGACAGAAGCCCCACGGCAAAGCAGTCGCCTGTGGCGATGTACTCCGCAAGGTCCTCCGTTTCCAGCTCAGGACAGAGCGACAGCGCCTCCGCGCCGCCCACGCGGATGGTGATATCCGCCGCGCCGCCCCGGGCGGAGGTCCGATAGACCTCCGCCTGGGCAGCCGTGCGTCCCTTGGGGGACATTTCAACGATCAGATCGGCGATTCGGTAAAGCATTACTTTTTGCGGATCTTTCCATTCTCGCCCCAGTAGGTGCGATTGCTCGTGACGCTGGCGTTTTTAACGACGCCCTTGTAGCCCCAATTCTTCAAGGCAACCTCGTCCTCAGTCGATATGCTCGTAGCGGCCAACGCCTCCAGCGGCGCAAGCAGGATCAGTTCGGCAGCCGGAGCGATATAAGTTTTTTTAATAGTTTTCATCATGCTTATTTACTCCGCTTGTTTGGCGATGCCCAGCTTTTGCAGGAAGTTGTCGAGGATCTCCTGCTGCGCAGAATCAGAAATCTCAGCGTTCTGCCAAGCCTCCTGGAAGCTCAACGCTTGCGGATCACTCTGCTGCTCTCCGCCGTTGTCGAACTTTGCCCGCGCGGTTGCGGAGATCTCCTCGGTATAGCCATTGCGATTCTCCTTGTCGAAGGAACGCTTCAGGTACACCTCGAAGAGAAAGTCGTCACCACTGCGAACGACTTTGCTATCGATCACCTCTCCCTCAGCGGGCATAGGGGGAAAGTCCGTACCGGCAGTAAACTTATAACTGTCTTCGCCGAGCTGATTGTTATTATTACCCTTCAGCGTAAAGCCCAGCTCCGTCAGGTGATTCTTTGCCGCATCGTCGCCCTGGAACTTGCCGGTGAAGAACAGCGCGCACTGCGGCGTGTCGCCGGTGGCCAGCTCGAAGCGGTAGCCGCTGACAGAGATGTTGAAATGGTGGAAGGACAGATTTGCGGTTTTACCATCTGCTTCCAGTCCCGAAATGGCAACATAGCGATCGTATTCCTCTTTCACCGTCGGCGTCTGGTAGGTCGGGGCGCAGCCTTTCACCGTGCCAACGATCTTGCCCTTCGGGGCGACATCATAGCCTGTGCCCGTCGAGCTGTCCATGCCGTAAAGCTTGTGATTGCCCGTTACCGAGATATCGCCTGTCACCGTGCGGCCGTTCAGGTCGAGGCGGAGATTCTTGTTGCTGACGCTGATAGGCTTCTCGGTGGTGTTGTGCAGCAGCTTGATGTATTGGTTGTCTTTAACATCTGTAACCGCTTTTTGCAGGGTGTCGTATTTTGTTGCGCCGATCTCCGCGACATCCTTCACCCATGTGCCGTTGCCGCAATCCTGGCATTTGCAGTAGGTAAAGGTAGTATCGGCGTTGGAACCCGCGGTTGGGGTGTAGCTGCCGTCGGCGGCGTTTTTCAGTTGGGCGGGGGTGATGGGGATGTCGTGGTTTGTTACTTTTGAGCCTTGTTGCGTGTACTGATGGGTAATGGTTTCCGTACCAGGCGTGCCCTGCTGGACATATTTGCCGGTTTTGTTGCTGCTGCAAATGTCAGCGCCGCCTTCGGTGGTGTAGATGGCGCCAATAGCCGTTACACTGCCGTTCACATCCATCTTAACGTCTTTAAGGTCTGCATTTGTGCGGTTATAATGCTTTCCGGGGGCATATAGCACCGCTTTGAACTTGCCTCCGGTAACAAAGTCTTGGGCGACCCACTCGTCACGGTCATAGATGTAGATGCTCTTGCCGCTGGACACCACCAGCTCGGCGCCCTTGGCGATGGTGGTCTCCACGCCGGGCAGCAGCGACGCCGTCTGGTTGATAGTCAGCTTGCTGTCCGAGGTCAAATCAACAGTCATATTGTTGGTAAATGGCAGAACATAGCTGCTGGAGCTGACACTCATGCTTCCCAGCTTCAGGTTCAGGCTGTTGACCTCCGCCACACCGTCGATGGTATAATGGATGCGGTCGGTGGCGCCGTCATACGCCTTGGTCAGGCTGCCGGAAACCAGCTTAAACATACCCTTGTCGCCGATAAAGGGAATGGAGGTGGGGTTGATCTTCCTTATGGCGTATACCGCAGTATACACCGTCTCGCTGGCGCCGGCGTGCAGGGTCAGGGGTACCTCCACATTCTGCACGGCGTACTGGCTAAAGGGGAACACCTTGTTGCCCATGTCAGAAGATGCCGAGCCGCCGCGGAAGTCCAGAATCTGGTACCACTCGTAGACAGAGCCGCCGGACTGTACGGTGACAGAGCCGCTGCCGGAGATGAAGCCCCATGCGTACAGGCTTGCGCCGGACTGCACGTCGATGGCGCTGCCGGACTCCATTTTGATGTAGCCATAGGGCCCGACCATCTTGCCAGGAGCGCCGCCTGAGGCGGCATAATACTGACCGCCGATGCTGATGGCCGCCCCGCTTGCAAGGGTGAGGGAGCTGCCCGCCGCCATGGTCAGCGTCCGGAAGGGCTTAGCGGTCGGGGTAGAGGTGATGGCGATCGGGGTACTGGTATAGCAGGTCTTGGCCTCGTCGAAGGGAATCAGCAGGGTGACCTTGGAGGGGATGGTGTAGTTCCCCGTGATCTTACCGCTCTCGGCGAGTGTGATGATAGCGGGCAGGTTCTTCTGCGCCTCCGCGATCGCCTCGTTCAGGTTGTCAAACACCTGACCGCCGGTTTCAAAGAGCGCCAGCTCCTTGCTGACGAATCGCGCCGTGATGGTACGGTTACTGTCAAAGTTCAGGGCGGTCTTGGCATCGGTGCTGATGCACTTTCCGCTGGCCACATCGTACCACCCCTTGAAGCGGTAGCCCTCCGCCGGGGTCGCCACGACCTGATAGGGTTTCATGGAGCTCTGGGTGTGGGTGTATACCTCGGTGATAGTCTTCCCGTCCACAGTGTAGCTGCCGTTTTCTGCGGGCTGAAAGGTCACGGTGGCGCTCACATCAACCACAAGGCTGATATTGGTTATCGTGATCTGGGTGTCGGCGCTGGTGCTGCCGGATTCGATCTCCACCTCAACGGTGCCGCCGGCTTCCAGCTCCATGCTGAAGCTGCCGTTTGCGGTGGTCGTGGTGTTGTTCACCAGAATCGTCCCTTTGCTTACCACGACGGTATAGTCAAAGGACAGCGTCGCCTTTGTGGTCTTCTTGTTTTTGATGGTCAGCGTAGAACGGTAGTTACTGCCACCGCCGCAGCCTGACCCAGACGTAGACCGAGCCTTACCGATGATCTGCGTGCTACTGGCGGACCACGCGTTGTCCGCAGTGCCATTAAAACTCAGTCCGATGCTCTGATCGGCTAAACCGGTCACGGGCCCGCTGGTCGCCGCCAGCGCCGGCAGCGTCATCGCCGGAAGCATCGTCAGTATTGTGACAAACGTCAGGAGCAGCGACACAAAGCGCCTGCCAATTCGTTTAACCATTCCGTCGTCCTCCAGTTTTTTTCTCTTTTTTTTGTAATTCGCCGTAAATGCTGATGCCGATCCCCAGCGACAGCAGCGCCCAGAGGTGGGAAACGTGCAGAATGCTGTCCGTTCGGTCCGAGAAGCGGAGCGTCTCGGTCACGAAGCGGAAAATGCCGTAGGCGATCATATAGATGGGGTAGATCATGCCCCGCGCGCTGCCTGTCACCACCTTGCGCCACAGGCGCGAGAGCAGGATGACATAGAAGAGCAGCTCCAGCTCGCGCGTGGGGAAGCGCAGATGCGTCAGCCCCTCGATGGGGATGTGCGCCCCCAGACAGCATCCTGAAATCATGCAGTTCAGGCGGGCGCACATCAGCGTGAATACAAGGCAAATCGTGAACACATCGAACACATCCGCCGCTTTCTGTTTGGCGAGTTTCGCCACGCCCCAATAGAACAGGGGCATGAAGAAGACGCCGCCGAACAGGCTCATATTGCTGAAATTTCCGGTTTCAAACAGCGCGAACACCTTCACGCTGAGAACGCCAAGAACCGTGTGCAGCACGGAAAGGAGCAGCACAGAAAGCCAGCGCAGATGCAGCCGCTCACGGCAGCGGTGAAGCCAATAGACATTGAACAGCGTCCCGCAGCCAAGCAGCAGAATAAGCGCATGGTCAGTGAGCCAAGTGAGCAGAGCCATGTTTAGGTTTTGGAATTCAGAATCGACTGCAGCAGGGCAAGGGTCTGGTCATCGTTGAATGCGTTGTTGCTGGAAATGTTGACGTTCTCTCTGTTATCGTGGATGATCTGCAGCGCGCTGAGGTACGCCGTCATGTCCGCCTTAGCACCCTTATCCTTGCTTGTCAGATAAGCTTGCGGCTTACCGCCATGACTTTCATCATCCATCAGGTCTGTAAGGAGATTTTTAATGTCTTCTTTGCTCGTAGGTTTGGTCGTCTTAAGCTTTTCCTTGAAATCCGAACTTGCATAGTTCGAGTTGCCATAGGCGGTCATGGTGCCATACAGAAGAGCTGCCTTTGTAAGCGGGTCGTTTTGTTTGAGATAAATCTCGCCCAGTACATTATCGGGATGAGCTATTACTTCATCCAAAAACTCATCTTTGTTCATCTCTTGCGCTTTGGAAGCGACATAAAGAATGGTGGCGTTTGCGATCTCCGTATTGTCGGGGTCGTGATTCAGCTTTGCCTTGAGATCAGCGATCATTTTGTCATACTCGCCATCAGGCATCCATTCGCGCAGATCGTTGTCGGTTAGCCAATTGGTAAACAGTTTGGAAATGTCGTTGCAGGTATTTGCCAATTCCACTTCGTGACCATTCAGATTGGACTTTTTGAAATTGGCAAGAAGCTCCTTTTGGACATCGGTCAGCTCACACTCCTGCACGGGCAGAATGATCGTATTGTAATTGCTGTTGTCCGCATACTTAGACGTGCGGTACTTCACCGAGGTTTTCCAATCAGAGCCAAAGGCGTTCACCAGCCACTGCTCAACGATTTTCTCGTCATTATCGCCATGGTCGGAAGTAACGGTAGCGTTGTTATCTTTGGTGACAGTAACGCGGGCAAATGCGCCGGGGTTCTCATACTTGCCGATCTCGCCGGCGTAGATGATGTTCTTATACAGAGTCTCGTCCAGACCCTCGTTGGTGCGCTTAATGTAGCCGCCGTAGCCCACCGTGCCGATGCCGGCCAGAATGCCGATGATCGCGATGACCACAATAAGCTCTACCAGCGTAAAGCCTGCGCTGCCGCGCAGCTTGTTTCCCACTTGCTTTTTCATGTTGTTTCCTCCTCAATATATTTGATTTCTTTTTGAGAATTATATGAACAGATGATTACTCTGTGGTTTCCTCTCCTGTCTTCCAGTTCAGCACGCCGTAGCCCACGATGCGCTTATCCGACAGCGGGTAGCAGTTGACGGCGACCCTGCCGCCGCTGTTGCCCTCGATGGTGTAAAGCTGGTTTCCATCCACGCACAGCACCGCGCCGACGTGGTCGGGGTCTCTGTCCCTGTCCCAGTCAAAAAAGACGTAGTCGCCGGGGATGGGCATATTGTTGGCGTCATTGGGGCTGCGCCACTTGCCGCTTTTCTGGAATCCCTCCATGCCCGTATCCACGTTTGCGAATCTGGGCGGATCGCCGTCGATGGAGGCTTTCTTCTGATCGGCTGCCCACGAGAGGAAACAGGCGCACCAGGGGGTGTATTGGTTCCAGCCGGGGTGGTCGGCGTAGTTGCCGATGTACCATTCGGAGAAGTAGCCTTTCCCTCCGATGATCTCTCCCCTGCTGTCGTACTGGTCGGCAAGCGTCTGCAAAAACGCGAAGCGCGCGTCCTTTTCCGTCTCGGTCAGATCGGCAGCGGCCGGCAGGGTCGGAGGTTTTTTTAGGATATCTTCCGCCTCTGCTTTGCCAACGCTGTCGCCCTCGATCCCGGTGCGGCAGAAGACGGAGGTGCTGTAGCTGTGCGCCGCGGTCGCGAAGGTGAAGGTCACGAGGCTGCCGTCCAGAATAACCTGCACACCGCGCAGGTTGTCCAGCAGCACCTGATCGCCGCTCGTGCCGCTTGTGAGCTTTCCGCTCTTGTAGCGCAGCAGGACCGCTCCGGACTTGCCGTCGGCGGTCTTTCCCTGTAGCTGCCAACCGTCGGAGAGCGGCTCCACGCGGTAGATCTTGCCGCTGGCGGAGAGATCCTCCAGCGCGGAGAGCACGATGCGCACCGTCTGCTGCTCGCCCGCCTCCTTCTGCGTCGTTTGATGCACCCGCAGTCCGAGCAGCATCAGCGACGCTGCGGCTGCCAGCACGATGGAGCTGACAGCGACGGTCACCAGCAGTTCGACCATGGTGAAGCCGCTGTTGTTTCGTTTCATTCGCTCGTCCCCCCCTTTTCCGCTGTCAAGTGGGTGATGGTATAGGTGTTGTAGCTGTGCGTCGCCTTGCTGACCTTAGCGGTGTACGTTATTTTTTTGGTTCCGTCGGGCAGTGTTTCCTGTTTCTCGATGTTCACTTCGTATTTGAGGTTCATTTTGATCTTTGTCTCGATGCGAACGGCGTCGTTCGCGTAGGTGAGGGCAAAGGTGTAGAATTTGACGTCTGTATCAGTGCCATCAGGGGTCAGAGTGCAGCCGCTGACCTTTCTCGACACATCTCCAAGATGTGTACGGTAAGCCTCTTTTGCCGCTTTCTTCGCATCGTCTTGCGAGTCATATTCAGCGGAATCCGTTAAAAGCTGTACGTCCTCCGCCAGCGCCACAAATTTTTCAATCTCGCCCTCCGCCTGATAGAGCTGCTGCGTCTGGCGGATGGAGCGCTCCTGCGCCTGATAATTTTTCAGCGCCGCGGTGCAGACGGACACGGCGACGGCGCACAGCACCAGAACGACGATGAGCACATACGCCAGCGCGTAACCGCCGTTGTCTTTCCAGAGCTTCTTCATGTGCCACCGCCTTCCGGCAACACGGCGCGGACATACGTATTCACCGTAACGAGCGGCTCCGTGTGATTATCCTTCACCGTGACGAGATAATAGGGGTTTGTGCTGTCCTTTACCGTTTTGACCGTCACGTTGGGGAAATCCCTTTCGCGGTATTTGTTGTTTTCCTCCGTGACGCCGTCCTTCATCAGGGTCTCCACGGCGGTACGGACGTTCAGATGGGCTTCCATGACGGCCTGGCTGTGGGCGTTGATCCGTCCTGCCAGAATCAGGCTGGAACAGATGGGCGCGGAGATCAGGCCGATGATGGCGATCGCCACGACGACCTCCAGCAGTGAAAAGCCCGCTGTTCTCTCTTTCCCGATCTTTTTCATGCCTTGTCTCTCCCAATGGGTCAGTTGAAAATGTCTGTCTTACCGGTCGCGGGCGGCGTTACGCCCGGTTCCTCATAGGTGTTCTGAGCGGACGGCATCAGATACAGCGTCAGGGTCATCTGCCCGTCCAGCAGCTTTTTTTCGCTGTCGTAGTTGAAGGTGGCATACCGGATGGAGGTGATGCGCTCATCCGTTGCCAGCGCGTGCACCATGTTCTTGAACTCCCGATAGGAGGCGTGATAGTACACCGTCAGGTTCAAGCCCTCAAGGAGTGCGCCATCGCTCAAGGCCTGCATCGGCGTGATCTCACCGAAAGAAAACTCGATGTCGCCGCCGCTCCCGAAGCGCTGAAGGAAAATATCGTGCAGTTTCTGGGTGTAGCCCAGCTCCTTACTGCCGGTCCCCAGCGTTTTTTCCAGATACAGCAGGTAGAGGATCTGATCTTCTTCCTTCATATCCGCGGGGAAGTTCTCATAAAGCGCGGCGCGGCTTTCCTCGATCGCGGCCTCTGCCGGCTCAAGCTGATCCTGCACGTCCTTGTACTTCTCGTTTTCGACGATGGTGGTTTGCAGCGCGGTGATCTGAGCATTTAACTGATCCCGCTCCATGACGTAAGCTTCACTGCGGGGGCGGTAGCCCAGAACATACACCAGAACGGCGACCAACAAGAGCAGGACTGACAGGACAGCCTTCCAGTTTCTACCGATCACTTTCACTGGCCCACCTCCACTTTCTCAACCTTGGCGTCGCGGTCCAGACCCTTGCGCGTCTGCTCCGCCTGGATCAAGGACTCGTCATAGGTCAGCACGACCGTCAGGTAATAGCGGTTGTCGGCAGGCTTCTGCGTCTGAGAAGCGCCGGTGTTGAAGATATCCGGGATGCCTGAGCCGCCGGTTTGATTTTTGAGTTGATTCATCAGGATCCACATCAGCAGATCGTTTTCATCCATGCCCGTGTTGCCGGAGGTGCCGGATGTACCGGAGGTCTGCTGATTCTTCCGCAGCAGCGCGTTGACCGCGGCCACAGTGGCGGCATCCCGCTGGAACGCCGCGCCGCTGTTGATCTCCTTTTGGAGCGCCACGAGATCCAGAGCGGTATTGGCCTCTTTGATCTCGCCCATTTCCTTGGCAAGATGGAGCGCAAGCTTGCCACTCAGCGTCTGATTCTGCCGAATGAGCGCGATCGCTGCGTTGACATTCGTCTTGTTGTCAGTCAGGATATTCAGCAGGTTCGGCAGATATTTGTTCAGCATCACATCGTCGCTCTCATAGAACATGCGGTGCTGATCGGCGTTTTTCCAAATGTCGTCAAAGATCTTGTCGTACAGGATCTGGTCCTTTTCCTCACGGGCGATATCCTCGCGCATCAGCAGGAAAAACTGATACATGGCGGCAGGATCGTTTTGCAGCAGGGACCGGATCGCGTTCTTCTCCTGAGTGGTATTGGAGCGCTTGCGCAGGTCATCCAGCGAGAAGGTCTTTTCCTGCACCGGCCCGTAGACGGCTTGCAGAGCGTCCAGCTGGTTGGAGTTCAGGTATTGCAGGCCGAGACGCAGCTTTGCAATATCGACAGACTCAATGCCAGAAGCAGAGGACGTACTGCCGCTGCTGGGCGTGGTAGGCGTGACCGTTGTGCTGCCGGAACTGCCCGGCGTGCTGGTCGTGCCGCCGCCGGGGAGCAGCCCCTTGATCCCGGAGAGGATGCCGAGGTTATCCGGGGTAATGGTCACGCCGAAACGCTCCATCACATCCGCATAATTTTCCATCTTTGCAATGGTACTGTCATCGGCACCCGCCGCTTTCAGCAGCGGGATCATATTCCGAAGCGTTTTTCCGTCGATGGCAACGCTGCCGCTGGAAGCGTTGGAGAACAGCTCATCGAGGGAATAGCCGCCCTCGGTGGGAGGTTCTTCCGTACTGCTTTCCTCGGTACTATCCGTTGTGCTTTCTGTGGTACTATCCGTTGCGCTTTCCTCCGTGCTCGGCACGGGGGACTCCTTCTCCGCTTCCTCGTACAGCGCAGCGATCATTTTGTCCGGGGAGTAGGCTTCCCGCGGGCCGATGGTCAGGTTGGAAACGGTGTTGAGGGTCATGAAGGGCACGTCGCGCAGCGCCACGAGGAAATAAGCGGCGTCCTCCTTGCTCTGGAAGGCGACCTGCGCCGCAAGACACAACTCGGTCGTGCTCAGAGCGGTCACCGTTGACTTCTTGGGGAGCTTTGCCTCCAGCTCGTCCAGCACCAGTTCAAGGTTGTCGTTATATGTCCGAACGGAGTCGAATACGATGTCCCAGTCGGCGCTGTAAGCGTCGTACATACTCGAATAGTTGTGGTAGTTCTCCGCGCAGCCCGCATTCTGCTGGGCAAGCGCCGTCAGGCGGTCCTGCTGTGCGCGCAGACCGTCCAGCTCCGTGCTCCACGACAGCTTGGAGGTCAGCAGCAGCAGTACGGATGCCGTTAGCGCCGCGCCGCCAAGGAACACAAGACCGTACTGCCACGCGCGGTTGATGGGTGCGCGCGCGCCGGTGATGTGGTTCAGCTCCGGGTCGCCGAAGTCAAGGGCGGTGAGCGCCGCGCCCTGACAGAGCAGCCACTGCGCGCCGTAGTCGGTCTCCGCCATTTCGACGGGGACATTCAGCAGCGACGCGAGCGCCGGGGCAAGCCCCGCCTCCTTCCCCTGACCGCCGGAAAGCACGGCGCTCGTCAGGCGGGCGCGGCCGGGCATGGCGGAGAAATAGTCGAGCACGATGCCCGCCTCATTGAGGTCGTCCTGCTGGGAATAGCCCCGTTGCAGCAGGCGCTGCAGCTTCACCTGCCCGTTGTAGACGAAGGTCAGCAGCAACAGCTCGCTCTCGGCGTTGATATAGAGGCAGACGCCGTCGTCCGTATCCGCGGAGGACTTCGCGTGCTTCGGCAGGGCAAAGTCCGCGTCCACGGCGGTGGCGTGGCTGTGACCGCAGAAATCGACGGCGGCAACGCTCAGCCCCATGCTGTTGGCAAGGGCATAGTAGCGCTGCAGCATCGCGCGCGGCACCGCCCAGAGCTGCACGCGCAGAAGACGCGCGTCCTCGCGCTGCTCGACGCCCACGCTCTCCCACGAAAGCTGATACTCGCCCGGGTCGATGGGGAAATACTCGTCCATGTTCGCCAGCAGCATCTGACCGAGGCGCTGCTGCTTTTTCACCGCGGGGACGGTGACGCTCTCGCTGATGACCTGCGTGGAGCAGAGCGAAAAGACCACCTTACGGCAGCGGCGGAACAGCCCCTGCCGCAGAACCGGCTCCATCGCGTCCCGCAGGGCGTCCAGCCCCACGAGCTGACCGTCCTCGAGGATTTGGTCAAGGGTGTGAAGAATTACAACATCGCGGTCAAGAAGCGCGGCGACGACATCACG
>OIWK01001011.1_pt1 | contig 28712 bp, 21 predicted proteins | sample 1587401 | NCBI WGS metagenome assembly OIWK01 (sample SAMEA3888911, study PRJEB22519) | human gut metagenome | biome: human gut; feature: human-associated habitat; material: faeces | place: Denmark | collected 2009 | reverse complement strand
GTTTTATGAACCCTTATATAAGTGCGCCCAAAAATCTACTTTATTTTTCACTCTTCCTCCTATATAACAAAGGCGTTCTCCTGCACGTTTATTGTAACAAAAGAACGCCGTTTTGTGTATGATCTTTTACAGAGTTACACCCTGCTTGAAAATAGCCATATCATGGAAGCCTGCTGCCTCGCTGCATACCTGCCTGCCGGAAGCGGTCTCCACTACCAGATCAAACAAAGCCTTAGTCTCCTCTTCCATGGTCTTATCCTCTACCAGTACGCCGGCATTGAAATCGATCCAGTTGGACTTTTTACCTGCCAGGCGGGAGTTGGTCGCGATCTTCATGGTAGGAACCGGAGATGCGAAAGGAGTTCCGCGTCCTGTGGTAAACAGTACGATATGTGCTCCTGCGGCTGCCAGTGCGGTAGCTGCTACCAGATCATTGCCCGGTGCGGACAGAAGGTTCAGTCCCGGAGTCTTCACGGTATCGCCATACTGCAGTACGCCCTTGACCAGAGCACTACCGGACTTCTGCGTACAGCCTAAAGACTTATCCTCCAGAGTGGAGATGCCACCCTTTTTGTTACCCGGGGAAGGATTCTCGTAGATGGTCTGATTGTGGCTCTTGAAGTAGTTCTTGAAGTCGTTGATCAGATCTACAGTCTGGTGGAACAGTTCCTCGTTGGCACAACGGTTCATCAGAATGGTCTCTGCTCCGAACATCTCGGGAACCTCGGTCAGGATGGTGGTGCCACCCTTGGAGATCAGCAGATCGGAGAAGCGTCCTACTAAGGGGTTCGCGGTAATGCCGGACAGTCCGTCGCTGCCGCCGCACTTCATGCCGATGACCAGCTTGCTGACGCTGATGGGTTCTCTCTCGAATTTGGAAGCGTAATCGATCAGACCCTTGATGATCTCTACGGAATCTGCGATCTCATCCTCGTGCTCCTGGCATACCAGGAATTTCACACGGTTCTCATCATAATCGCCGATATAAGGCTTCAACACATCAATGTTGCTGTTCTCACAGCCCAGTCCCAGTACCAGAACACCGCCTGCATTGGGATGATTGATCAGGTCTGCCAGAATCTTACGGGTATGCTCCTGATCGTCGCCCATCTGAGAACAACCGTAAGGATGAGGGAATGCGATAACCTCTTCCACACTGCCTTTAACGAATGCATTGGCCTGCTTTGCGATGGCTGTTGCCACGTTGTTGACACAGCCAACGGTGGGGATGACCCAGATCTCGTTACGAACGCCTACTTTACCGTCGGGACGGTTGAAGCCCATGAAGGTCACATCTTCCGTCTTCTTCTCCTCTACGGGAGTGGGATTGTAGGTGTACTCCAACAGATCGCCCAAAGCGGTCTTAACATTATGAGTATGGATCCAGCTGCCCTCTGCGATGTTCTCCTTGGCATTACCGATACGGTAACCATATTTGATGACCTCACCGCCCTCGGGAATGTCACAGATTGCCATCTTATGTCCTGCGGGGATCTCCTCTCTGGCGGTAACGGTCTTAGAACCGTCACCGACAGAGACTGTGATCTTCTCACCGGCAGGAATCGTATTTAATGCTACGACTACATTATCATTGTCATTAATCTTTAAGAAATCTTGCATAATGCTGCCCTCATGCCATTTGCCTTAATATCATCCAGGTATGCTACGACTGCATCGGTAAGTCCGGGAACCTTGTTCAGATCCTGACCGAAGAAGTCTTCATTCCCCAGGAAGGAAGTTACGAACGTCTGCGTGTCCTTCTCACAGTTCGCTGCGAAGAACTCCAGAACTGCCTTGTCATCCATGATGTTGTATTCCTGACCGTCTCTGTGACCGATCAGAGCCTTATCGCGGATCTCGGTACCGGTATAGAAAGCCATCAGTGCTGCGATGGAGAAAGTCAGATGAGCGGGAAGCTTACCGGTCTTCTCAACATAGCCTAACAGGCTGGGCATACATCTTGCTCTCCACTTGGATACGGAATTTAAGGAGATTGCAAGCAGTGCATGGTCTACGTAAGGGTTATTGAAACGGTTTACAACCTCACCTGCGAACTGCTTCAGCTCCTCCTCCGGCAGAGACAGGGTAGGGATCACTTCGTCATAAATGGTCTTCAGCATGAAGTTACGGATATCGTCATCCTGCATGGACTGTCTTACGATGTCGTTGCCGCACAGATAGGAAGCCAGTACAAAGGAAGTATGTGCGCCGTTTAAGATACGAACCTTTCTCTGTTTGTAAGGTTTCTGGTTGTCAGTGAAGATAACAGGAAGTCCTGCATCGGGAAGAGGGAATTCCTTGCTGATATCCTTAGCAGACTCGATAACCCACAAAGCGAACGGCTCACCGGTTACCATGATGTGATCTTCATAGCCCAGCTTCTCCCACTCTTCCTGTTCCGTGGCACGGGGATAACCGGTAATGATACGGTCAACCAGAGTAGAGGTGAATACGCATGCCTCATCTACCCACTTTTTGAATTCATCGCCCAATCCCCACAGCTCGATCAGCTGCATTACACACTTCTTTAACATAATACCGTTGTCATCGATCAGCTCTACGGGAAGCATTACCAGGCCCTTGCTCATGTCACCCTTGAAAGTCTCAAATCTGTGATATAAGAACTTGGTCAGCTTGCCGGGGAAAGTCTTGGGAGGCTCTAATTCAAACTTATCGGTATCATCATATACGATACCTGCCTCAGTGGTGTTGGATACTACGAAACGTAAGGTATCGATCTCGGCAAGTCCCATGTACTTGTCATATTCATTATAAGTGTCTACTGCGTCTGCAACGCTGGTTACGATTCTATTGATGATCTTGGCTTCACCGTTCACATTACCGCGAAGAGATACAGTGTACTGGCAGTCCTGCTTGTGGAACATATCCAGATTGCCGAACTCGATGGGTTTGATCAGAACGATGTCTCCGTCGAACTTACCCTGCTCGTTAGCGATATCGATCATGTAATCTACGAATCCACGTAAGAAATTACCCTCACCGAACTGTACGACCTTGATAGGTCTCTCCTTTTTACCGGTCTTTGCCTTGTTTAAGATATCCATTTTGTCCTCCATTCTACGCTTAGCGTATCCTATCTGCACCGTCTTACGGCACTCTGTTCCCTGCACTTACCTTTCCAATCGCCTTTGAGCAATTACGTTTTCAACGCTCGTGGGTGTTTTTGTTTCTGAATTGTACGGAGTTTATGTAAGTACTTTCATAAATTATTCTACTTCAAAAAAGCTATTTCGTCAATCACCAAAAACAGAAACTTATTTTTTTCTCAAACCATTGATTTTATCAGCAATATTTCACTTTGATAATTTTTTGGCATATGAAAAATTGAAAAAGCATCTTGAAAAAAGAGAAGTCTTTCGTTATAATTCAGATATAGCTTTTTATGTAACTACTTACAGTTTTCTTACAAATTCTGTTACATAGAAGCGGAGAGGAATCCGCAGATGACAATTTACGATATTTCTGAGAAGGCCGGTGTCTCTATTGCTACTGTTTCCCGCGTATTAAATGGAAGCAATAATGTAAGCGAGAAAACCAAGAAAAAAGTTCTGGACGTAATCAACCAGTATGAGTACACTCCCAACGCATTTGCCAGAGGGTTAGGGCTCAACACGATGAAGACCATCGGTATTATGTGTGCCGACAGTTCCGATCTGTATTTAGCCAAGGCGATCTATTATATCGAACAGAAGCTTCGTGCCAACGGCTATGACAGTATCCTATGCTGTACCGGTTATGATCTGGCTACCAAAGCCAGCTCCATGAACCTTCTGATCACCAAAAAGGTGGACGGCATTATATTGGTAGGTTCCAACTTTATTTATGAAAAGGAAGAAGACAACAAATACATTACAGATGCCTCCGCGCAGGTTCCTGTAATGCTGTTAAATGCAGCGATGGATGCTCCAAATGTATACAGTATTGTCTCGGATGATTTTACTTCCATGTATGACGCTACCATGGAGATGATCCGCTCCGGTGTGGAAGATATTCTGTATTTCTATAATTCTACTTCCTACAGTGGTAAGAAAAAGCTGGCAGGCTACCGTGCCGCCATGGAAGAAAAGGGACTTCTCACCAACGGAAGCTTCCTGCAGCTCTATCAGGGCTCCCACGAGGATATTCCCGCCATGGCCGATCAGTTGAAAAAGCTCCATGCAAAAGGAATCTCTTTCCACGGTGTTATCGCCGCTGACGATTCCCTGGCTCTGGGTGCTCTGAAATACGGCCGGGAAATGGGACTTCGCATTCCGGAAGATCTGTCCATTATCGGTTATAATAATTCCATGCTGGTAAGTTGCTGTGATCCGGAACTGACCAGCATCGACAATAAATTGGAGACGCTCTGCCAGCATCTGATCACAACTCTGATGGGTGTCCTGGAAGGAAACGAGATGCCGAAAAAGACTGTGTTCTCCGGAGAACTGGTAAAACGCGGCACCACAAAATAATTTTTTTCTTTACAGCAATGACAGCAATAGGGGAGCTGAAAATACCCTTTAGTATATTTATGGAGGATTTAAAAATGAAAGCATTTATGGACAAGGACTTTCTGTTAGAGACTGAGACAGCCAGGAAGCTGTTCCACGACTACGCAGAAAAAACACCGATTCTGGATTACCATTGTCATATTAATCCCAGGGAGATCGCTGAGGATCGTCAGTTCGACAATATCACCCAGGTATGGCTGGGCGGTGACCACTACAAGTGGCGTTTCATGCGTTCCTGCGGTGTTGACGAGAAGTACATCACCGGTGATGCATCCGATTACGAGAAGTTCTGCAAATGGGCAGAGTGCCTGGGCAAGGCTATCGGCAACCCCTTATTCCACTGGAGCCATCTGGAGCTGCAGAGATATTTCGGTTACAATGGCGTTCTGAACAAAAACAGCGCTGATGAAGTATGGAACCTGTGCAATGAAAAGCTCCATCAGCCTTCCATGAGCGTTCGTAACCTGATCAAGCAGAGTAACGTTACCCTGATCTGCACCACCGATGATCCTATCGATTCTCTGGAGTGGCACAAGAAGCTGGCTGCAGATGATACTTTCGATGTAAAGGTTCTGCCCGCATGGAGACCCGACAAGGCTATGAATATCGAGAAGCCCGATTATCTGGATTATCTGGAGAAGCTGGCTGCTGCTGCCGGCATGACCGAGATCAACTCTTTTGCAAGCTTAAAGGAAGCTCTGAAGAACCGTATGGCATTTTTCGCATCCATGGGATGTAACGTATCTGACCATGCTTTAGAGTATGTAATGTACTATCCCGCTTCCGATGATGAGCTGGAAGAGATTTTCTTAAAGAGACTGAACAAGATGGTTCTGACCAAGGAAGAGGAACTGAAATTCAAGACCGCCTTCATGCTGTTCGTAGGCCGCGAATATCATAAGCTCGACTGGGCTATGCAGCTGCACTACGGTTGTAAGCGTGACAACAACACCCTGATGTTCGAGAAGCTGGGTCCCGATACCGGTTACGACTGCATCAACAACTACGCTCCTTCCGCTCAGATGGCTGACTTCCTGAACGCTCTGATCGTAAGTGACGAGCTTCCCAGAACTGTCATTTACAGTCTGAATCCTAACGACAATCAGGCTATCGGTACCATCCTCGGATGTTTCCAGGATTCCACCGCTGTTGCCAAGATCCAGCAGGGTTCCGCCTGGTGGTTCAATGATCACAAGACCGGCATGCAGGATCAGATGATCTCCCTGGCTAACCTGGGTAATCTGTCCGGATTCGTAGGAATGCTGACCGACTCCAGAAGCTTCCTGTCCTACACCAGACATGAGTATTTCCGCCGTATCCTGTGCAACCTGATCGGTAACTGGGTAGAAAGCGGCGAGTTCCCTGCAGATTACGATACTCTGTCCGAGATCGTAACCGATATTTCTTACAATAACGCAAAGAGATACTTCAAGTTCCCTCTGGCATAAGAGATAAAACAATAAGCCCCCGGTGATGAGCCGGGGGCATTCTTTATTTATTGAATCACGAGGTTGGAGTATCCCATCAGGCTCTCATCCACAGCATGTGCAGCTTCTCTGCCTTCGCGGATGGCCCATACAACGAGGGACTGTCCTCTGTGCATATCGCCGGTGACGAATACATTTTCCACACTGGTCTGGTATTTTCCGGGAGCTGTTTTTACATTGGTGCGTTCATTTAATTCCACACCGAAAGCATCAGCAATGTATTTCTGGGTTCCTAAAAATCCTGCGGCGATCAGCACGATCTCTGCATCCAGGGTCTGCTCGCTTCCCGCGATCTCCTGCATCTTCATGCGTCCGGTAGCCGGATCCTTTTCCCAGGACAGCTTCACGATCTTCACAGCTTTCAGTTTGCCGTTCTTATCCTTGATAAATTCCTTGACTGTAGACTCATAGATTCTCGGGTCATGTCCGTAGACCGCAATGGCTTCTTCCTGACCGTAATCGGTCTTGCAGACCTTCGGCCATTCGGGCCAGGGATTATTCTCTGCTCTTTTGTCCGGTGCCTTGGGCATCATCTCGATCTGGGTCACAGATTTTGCTCCGTGACGGATGGAGGTTCCAACGCAGTCATTACCGGTATCACCGCCGCCGATGATAACCACATTTTTCCCCTTGGTCTCCACATATTTTTTATCTTCAAAATTCGAATCCAGAAGGCTCCTGGTATTGGCTTTCAGAAAATCCACCGCAAAATAGATTCCCTCGGCATCTCTGCCAGGAGCATTGATGTCTCTGGGATTAGAGGCACCGCATGCCAGTACGACGCGGTCAAAATCATGCAAAAGCTTGGAGGCTTTGATGTCCTTGCCGATGTCGGTTCCTGTGACAAAGGTGACACCCTCTTCCTTCATAATATTGATCTTGCGGTCAATGATCTGTTTTTCCAGTTTCATGTTGGGGATGCCGTACATCAACAGTCCTCCCACACGATCGGAACGCTCGAATACTGTTACCTGATGTCCTCTCTGGTTCAGCAGATCCGCTGCTGCCAGTCCGGAAGGACCGCTGCCGATGACTGCTACCTTTTTACCGGTGCGTACCACAGGGGGCTTGGCTGCCGCATAGCCCTCGCTGTAGGCGTTTTCAATGATGGCATATTCGTTCTCCTTGGTGGAGACCGGATCCCCGTTCAGTCCGCAGGTACATGCTGCCTCACACAGGGCAGGACACACTCTGGAAGTGAACTCGGGGAAATTGTTGGTCTTCTTCAGACGGTTGTAAGCCTGCTGCCAGTTGCCGGTATATACCAGATCGTTCCACTCCGGCACCAGATTGTGCAGGGGGCATCCGCTGGCCATACCGCAGATCATCATGCCCGACTGACAGAACGGCACACCGCATTCCATACATCTGGCACCCTGTAAACGCTGCTTTTCCTTCGGCAGATGCTCATGGAATTCATTAAAATGCTGTATTCTCTTCTTAGGATCTTCAGCCACGCTGACTTCCCTTTTATATTCCATAAATCCCGTTGGTTTTCCCATGACTCTCTCCATTCTGCAGACGCTTCGGCGTCGGAAGAATCGCGAACTAAATTTCAAATTTAGTTCTGCGATAAACTAATTTGTGGCGCCCGCGACACAAATTAGTCGTGTGAAAAGTAATCTATCAAGATTGCTTTTCACACTGGCCTCCCATTTACTTTCTGGTGTTGGCATAGAATGCCTCGATCTGTGCCTGCTCTGCGCTCAGTCCCTTTTCCTCCATCTGTACGATGGTCTTCAGGACTCTCTCATAGTCATGAGGGATGATCTTCTTGAACTTAGGCAGATACTCTCCAAAGTTATCCAGCACTTCCTTACCCTTTGCAGAGTTGGTCAGTGCCACATGCTCCTGGATCATGGATTTCAGCTCCAGCACATCATATTTGGATGTGATCTCGCTGGAAGATACCATTTCCTTATTCAGACGCTTATACAGATCGTTGCCTTCATCCAGTACATACGCGATGCCTCCGCTCATACCGGCTGCAAAGTTTTTACCGGTGGGACCCAAGACTACCACACGTCCGCCGGTCATGTATTCACAACCGTGATCACCCACACCTTCGACTACCGCAATGGCACCGGAGTTACGTACGCAGAAACGTTCGCCTGCCACACCGTTGATGAATGCTTTACCGGAGGTTGCACCGTACAGTGCCACATTACCGATGATGATATTTTCTTCCGCCTTGAACTTGCTGCCCTGTGGGGGATATACCACCAGCTTACCGCCGGATAAGCCCTTGCCGAAGTAGTCATTGCTGTCGCCCACCAGCTCCAGGGTCAGGCCCTTGGGGATAAAGGCTCCGAAGGACTGTCCGCCGGCACCTTTACACAGTACATGATAGGTATCTTCTTCCACGTCATCGCCCAGTTTTCTGGTGATCTCACTTCCGAGGATCGTACCGAAGGCACGGTCTGTGTTGCTGACATCCACTTCGATACTGCGCTTCTGTCCCGCATCGATGGCTTTGCCCAGCTGCTTTAACAGCACCTTCTCATCCAGTGTCTTCTCTAACTGGAAGTCATATACCTGCCTGGGATCGAAGGTTACCTTCTGCTTGCTACCCTCGTAAGGGTTGCTTAAGATCTGGGTAAGATCCACTTCTTCCTGGCGCTCGGTCAGATGCTCTTTTCTCTTCAGCAGATCGGTTCTGCCCACCAGTTCATCTACGGTACGCACACCCAGGGCTGCCATGTATTCCCGCAGCTCCTGTGCGATAAATTTCATAAAGTTTTCCACATATTCCGGCTTACCGCGGAAGTTTTTCCGCAGCTCCGGGTTCTGGGTAGCCACACCTACCGGACAGGTATCCAGATTACATACTCTCATCATGACACAACCCATCGTTACCAATGGAGCAGTAGCGAAACCGAACTCCTCGGCACCTAAAATCGCTGCGATGGCTACGTCTCTGCCGCTCATAAGCTTACCGTCGGTCTCAATGCGGACTTTATTACGCAGTCCATTCATGATCAGGGTCTGATGGGTCTCTGCCAGTCCCAGTTCCCAGGGAAGTCCGGCATTGTGGATGGAGTTTCTCGGTGCCGCACCGGTACCGCCGTCATAACCGGATACCAGGATGACCTGAGCTCCCGCCTTGGCCACACCGGCTGCTACGGTTCCCACACCGGCTTCCGAAACCAGCTTTACGGAGATTCTTGCCTGGGTGTTGGCATTTTTCAGATCGTAGATCAGCTGCGCCAGATCCTCAATGGAATAAATGTCGTGATGAGGGGGCGGAGAGATCAGGGACACACCGGGTGTGGAGTGTCTGGTCTTGGCGATCCAGGGATATACCTTTCCTCCGGGCAGATGTCCGCCCTCGCCGGGTTTTGCTCCCTGTGCCATCTTGATCTGGATCTCCTGTGCACTCACCAGATAGCGGCTGGTGACGCCAAAACGTCCGCTGGCTACCTGCTTGATGGCGGAACAACGGTTTAAGCCGTCCGGGCCTACGGTCAGACGGTCCAGATCCTCACCGCCCTCACCGGAATTGCTTTTGCCGTGCAGATGGTTCATGGCGATGGCCATGGTCTCATGGGCTTCCTTGGAAATGGAGCCATAGGACATGGCACCGGTCTTGAATCTGGTCACGATGGATTCTACCGGCTCTACTTCCTCGATGGGCACGCCCTTTTTCGGATAGTTAAAGTCCATCAGTCCTCTGAGGTTCTTGATGGAATCTTCGTCATTGACCATGGCGGTGTACTGCTTGAACATCTGGTAATCACCGCGTCTGGTGGATTCCTGTAACATATGGATGGTAGCGGGATTATACAGATGCTCGTCACCGCCGCTACGCATCTTGTGATGTCCGGGGCTGTTTAAGGTCAGATCGTTTTTCAGTCCCAGCGGATCAAATGCCTGAGAGTGCAGGTCGTCTACCTGCTGCTCAATATCTTTTAAGGTAATACCTCCCACACGACATACGGTGTTGGAGAAATACTTACTGATAACTTCCGGCGCGATACCGATAGCCTCGAAGATCTGGGAACCCTGATAGGACTGGATGGTACTGATACCCATCTTGGATGCGATCTTGACGATGCCGTGGAGGACAGCATTGTTGTAATCATCCACTGCTGCATAGTAATCCTTATCCAGCATATTGCTCTCGATCAGCTCCTTGATGGTATCCTGTGCCAGATATGGGTTGATGGCGCAGGCACCGTAACCGAGCAACGTAGCAAAATGGTGTACTTCTCTGGGTTCGCCGGACTCCAGGATCAATGCGACTCTGGTTCTCTTCTTGGTGCGTACCAGATACTGGTTCAGGGCAGATACAGCAAGCAGGGAAGGAATGGGCACATGGTTCTCATCCACGCCTCTGTCGGACAGGATCAGAATGTTCACGCCTTCTCTGTAAGCTCTGTCCACTTCCACGAACAGTCGGTCAATGGCACGCTCTAAGCTGGTGTTCTTGTAATATACGATAGGTACGACTTCTACCTTGAAGCCGTCTACTTTCATGTTCTTGATCTTCAAGAGATCAGTGTTGGTCAGGATCGGGTTGTTGACCTTCAGAACGTTACAGTTCTTCGGAGTCTCCTCCAGGATGTTGCCTTCGGTACCGATGTATACGGTGGTGGAGGTTACGATCTCCTCTCGGATAGCATCAATAGGCGGGTTCGTCACCTGTGCAAACAGCTGCTTGAAATAATGGAACAGCGGATGATTCGTCTTACTCAGCACTGGCAGTGGCGTATCCACACCCATGGCTGCGATGGCTTCGCTGCCGTTCTTTGCCATCGGCAGAATGCTCTGCTTCATTTCATCATAGGTGTAGCCAAAAGCCTTCTGCATCCGCTGGCGCTCTTCGTAGGTGTATTCCGGTACACGATAGTTCGGGATATGGATGCTCTTCAGTTCGGTCAGATTGTTGTCCAGCCATTCTCCATAAGGCTGTCTGGAAGCATATTTTTCTTTGATTTCCTCATCGTCGATGACTTTTCCCTGTACGGTATCGACCAAAAGCATCTTACCGGGGCGAAGTCTTTCTTTTACTTTGATCTTCGTGGGATCAATGGGAAGCACACCTACCTCAGAGGACAGGATCAGGGTATCGTCATCCGTGATCATGTAACGGGAAGGACGCAGACCGTTTCTGTCCAACACAGCACCCATGATATCTCCGTCGGAGAACAGGATGGATGCGGGACCGTCCCAGGGCTCCATCATGGTAGCGTAATACTGGTAGAAATCCCTCTTGGTCTGGGACATTGCCTTGTTATTCGCCCAGGGTTCGGGGATGGCGATCATGACTGCCAGAGGCAGCTCCATGCCACTCATTACCAGGAACTCTAATGTGTTGTCTAACATCGCGGAATCGGAACCGGTCTTGCTGATGGCAGGCAGTACTTTGTGCAGCTGTCCTTTCAGATGCTCGGATTCCATGTTCTCTTCGCGCGCCAGCATCTTATCGGCATTTCCGCGGATGGTGTTGATCTCACCGTTGTGTACCATCAGGCGGTTCGGATGGGCACGCTCCCAGCTGGGGTTGGTGTTGGTGGAGAAACGGGAGTGTACCATGGCGATAGCGGATTCGTAATCCTCGCTCTGTAAATCGGCGAAGAATGTACGCAGCTGTCCTACCAGGAACATTCCTTTATATACAATCGTTCTGCTGGAAAGAGAGACTACATAGGTATCATCGGAAGACTGCTCAAATACACGTCTTGCGATATAAAGTCTGCGGTCGAAGGGCAGACCCTTTTCCACATCGGCGGGCTTTTTCACGAAACCCTGCATGATGTAGGGCATGCACTCTACTGCCTTATGTCCCAGCACATTGGGGAAAGTAGGCACTTCACGCCAGCCGAGGAATTCCATTCCTTCCTTTTCCACAATGATCTCGAACATCTTCTTCGCCTGGTTGCGGCGCAGCTCTTCCTGAGGGAAGAAGAACATGCCGACACCGTATTCTCTCTCTCCGCCGATATCCATTCCCAGAGCCTTTGTGACTCTTGTAAAAAATTTGTGAGGGATCTGGGTCAGAATACCGACACCGTCACCGGTCTTACCTTCCGCATCCTTACCGGCTCTGTGCTCCAGATTCTCTACGATCTTCAGCGCATTCTCAACAGTAGCGCGGCTTTTCTCTCCGTGAATATTGACACAGGCTCCGATACCGCAGTTATCATGCTCAAATTCTTCCCGATATAACGGTGCCTTGGGCAGCTCCTGTTTTACATCAAACATATAGTTCTCCTTTCCGGGTTTTTTATTTCTCTCTTCTTAATCTGTCTGTTACTATTCAGGACCTCATTCGCAAGACCGTAATAGTAACAAAAAAGGTCGCAATGAGACTCTTTCGAGCGCCTCATTGCGACCTTTTCTGTACTATACACCTATTTTTCTCATTTGTAAATATAGATTTTTCTGCGAATTGTCAGATAATTTGTCAACTCTATTATTCGCACGCCTGTTATCTGGAAATTGTATTAATTTTCTCTTTAAAAGTGTATTTTCAGTACAACTTTTTGGGGGTTCTCCCCTATTTTTCCTATTTCCGGCCATACGCCTTGCTCATCAGTTTCTGATACATTGCAGAAAAGTGTTTACTCTCTGCCAGTGCAGTGCGAAGAGGTGCCAGTGTCAGTGCCATTACTGCCCGATAGCGGAACAGTTCGCCGGGATTCATGTATTTTGCTGTGATCTCCTTATGTTCTGCAGCGCTGCGCTTCAGGTTCTCCTTGGTCTCAGAGTAGCCGCCGCCCTCGTAGGAGGATACGGTAAGTCCCAGATACTGCATGGGTGCTTTGGCACGATAATAGCACCAGAGGAAATGTTCGTAATCTGCACGGATCTTATATTTGGGTTCATAGGGCTTCTGTCTGCACAGTTCTGCAGCATAAAAGCAGGACTGATGGCAGGGAATGTTGCGGTAACAGACGAAACCGGTGATGCGTGGTGGGGAAGATATCTTCGTCTCTGTCTTCGCGCTGTAGGTATCGCCGTAGTAGATGCCCTGAAGTTTCGCCGGGTGCTGTTCCATGAACTGTGCGGTGTGGGTCAGAACTTCGTCGTCATAGAAGAGGTCACCGCAGTTTAGGAAGAGAATGTAGTCGCCGGTCACATGGGAGACTGCCTGGTTCATGGCTTCGTAGATGCTGTGGTCGGATTCCTGGTATAGGTGGATGCGTCTGTCCTCGCGCATGGTTTCTATGGAGCCGTCGCGGCTGCCGCCGTCCTTGACAATGATCTCAAAGCTCGGGTAGGTCTGGGACAGGATGCTGTCCAGAGTCTGATTCAGTTTAGGACCTGGGTTTAAGCAGACTACGATGATGCTGAATTTCATATGTTGCTCCTATTTTTCTATAAAATCTCCGTAGCCTCGACAGAGGGAAGAAACGCGACACGCGCGTGCTTTAGCACGATGCGCTCATGTCGCAGAGCGTAGCGGCACATAAGCGTGGAAAGTACCCACGCTAAGTGCCGACGTCTGCTTACGGTCTGCTTATTCTTCCCTCTGTCGGGGCTACTGGGTTATGGTAACCATCCAGAGATATCTTATCGAATATCCAGAGGATGGCTAATATACTTTATTAGTGCTTAGAATATATTTTTCTGTTTGTGAAGCATCCCGAGGGATACAACTGCCACTGCCAGGAAAATCACGCATACGGGCCAGCTGACAAAGCCGGTGACGGCGATGGCGGTGTAGGAGAGGCAGTAGGCGAGTACATTGGATGCCACATGGACAAAGACTGCCATTTTGAACTCTCCAAAGTATTCGTAAGCATATGCCATCAGGCAGCCGATGAGGAAGCCGTATACGCCCTGGACGTAGTTCATGTGGTAGACACCGAAGATCAGGGCGGACAGGGCTATGGCGAGTTTGATATCCATGAATCTGCGAAGGTATCCGTAGATAACTCCGCGGAACAGGAGTTCCTCTGCTATGGGGGAGATGAAGCCGAATACGAGGATTCCTACAATAAAGTGTGCGGAATATTGCTGGGCTGCCACTTCGGTATAAGCTTCAGACTTATTGGTCACTCCCAGGAGTTCAAACAGGAGATTGCATCCGATGACGGCACCGATGGTAGCCACAGTCAGTAAGACATATTTGCTCTTTCCCTCTTTTTTCAAGTGGCTTAAGTGCATGTCCTCTTTATTTTTATCAATGAGCATCTTCGCTGTGGACCATACGGCAATGGCACCGCCGATGAATCCAAGAGCCGCAATGATACTGGAGACATCTCCAGAGTAGCCGTTATAAGCACCGGTCTCATCCCGTAGGATCAGAAGATCCACCAGTCCACCGGAGGCTCCGGACTGTGCCAGCTGATACAACAGGGCAAGCAGCGCATACTGCACTGCATTGCGCACCAATATAAACATCAGGAACGAATACACCATGGTCCAGATCCTCTGATACATGGGGTTTTTCTTTTTATTGTCCGGATTTCCGTTCCGTAATTCTTCACTGCCACGGAGTAAAAATTTCTCCAGTTCTTCCACGGATTGTACAATGTAATCCGCCTTCGCTTCCTTTAACTCTTCCTTACTTCCGTAGCCGTAGGTCACGCCCACGCTCTCCACACCGAGAGCCCTGGCTCCTTCCACGTCGAACTTTCTGTCACCGATCATATAGACCTGCGCCGGATCCACGGGATTCTCTCCAAAGAGCTGACGCAGAGTTTCCTGTACCACCTGATCCTTGGTTTCTCTTCTGCCGTCCAGTTCACTACCCACCACTACAGAAAAATATTTTTTCAGATCAAAATGTTCCAGGATGCGCTCTACGTATACCTGGGGCTTACTGGATGCCACTGCCAGGAAATACCCCTTCGACTGAAGCGTTTTCAGCATCTCCGGAATACCGTCATAGACCTCATTTTCAAAAAGTCCCGTATCCTGAAAGCGCTCTCTGTATTTTGCCACAGCTTCTTCTGCCTGTTCGGCGGTGAAACCGTAGAATTCCATAAAGCTGTCACGCAGTGGCGGTCCGATAAAAGGCTCCAGCTTGTCCAGATCCGGCTCCTCGATGCCAAAGGAGTGCAGTGCATACTGCACACAGGTAGTAATTCCGATTTTAGGATCTGTCAGGGTGCCGTCCAGATCAAACAGCAGATATTTCTTCATTCTTATAATTCCTTTTTCTTTCTATTCTTATATGTTCCGCAGATGATTAGAAGCTACGGATCTTGTCTCCGTCATCCTCGGTATTTTTGAGTGCCTTGATCTCCACGTCATAGCCCACATTAGCATTGACCTGCACATGGACCACATCTCCTACTTTTTTGCCAAGGAGCGCTTTGCCCAGGGGGGACTCGTTGCTGATCAGACCTTCCAGGGAATTACCGCGGACGGTGGTCACGATCTTGTAATCCTCTTCCGTGCCGTCATCGATAAATTCCACGGTAACGGTGTTGTTGATACCTACCTCATCCGCTGCGGAGTTCTCGGAGATGACCTTTGCAGTCTTGATCATTCTCTCCAGATAACGGATGCGGCTCTCATTCTGATTCTTATACTTTTTGGCTGCATAGTATTCAAAATTCTCACTGAGATCGCCGTGGGCTCTGGCTTCCTTCACGTCCTCCAATGCCTTGGGACGTACCACCAGCTTGCGGTACTCGATCTCATCTTCCATTTTCTTAATGTCAGTGGGTGTTAATTCGTCGTACATAATATAATCCTTCTTTCTACAGCTGCATCGCATAGATCACTGCCAAAGACAGAATGATCTGAATGATCGCAAAACGGAATACGGTCTGTGTATTGGACCAATCCCACACCTTACGCACATGATCGTGCAGGGGGGTACGTACATTTTTCAAAATATGGATCTTCAGGAAACGAAGCAGGGACACCTTAAGAAGTCCCAGTCCTCCGTCCAGGATCAGCACCAGTGCCAATGGGATAAACAGGAGCGGGCAGCCGCTCTTCAAAATGGCGATGCTGATGAACAATCCCATGGCCCGGGAACCGGCATCCCCCATCATCAGCTTACTGGGTGTCGCATTGTACCACAGATATCCCAGAATACATACGGCAAATAATAGGATCAGGAAGGAATAGGTCTCGTCGACCTCCTTCGTGCGGTCTACAATATAGATGGACATGATGGTAATGATCGACAGGGTTCCGGACAGTCCGTCCACACCGTCGGAGCAGTTGGTCACATTCACGGAGGTCCATACCAGAATCACCGTGAGAATGGCGAATACCACAGGCGGCAGCGTGAACTTTACATGGAACAGCGCCAGTTCCACCACGTTGGAATTATATTTCAGAAAAGTGATGGCTACCAGTGCCGCCACGCACAGATCTAAGAAACCTTTTTTGTACTCACCCCATGGAGTCTTGGAAGCATCGTCCAGAAATCCCGTCATCATGCATACCACGATCAACAGCAGGTAGATCACCAGCTCTGCGCTTAAAGGCGAAAACAGTAGAACAGATGCCACAAATGCCAGGACAAAAATAATTCCGGCGCCTCTGGGTTTCCCCGCGGACAATTTTCCATCATGGGCAAATTCTCTTCCGGCATCCTTGGGCAGATACGGACTTAATTTCGCCGTTGCCAGTACCGTAGCTCCAAAAGCAAAAAGGATTCCAAAAAAAGCAAGGAGAGAACTGCTTCCCTCCGGCAAGATCATCTGTAACATACGAATCTCCATTCCTCACAACACTCTCATGCTGTATTTTCTGATAAATTTCATAACTGTCCGGCGGGGTCTTCGTGGAATGAACGTCCCAGAACAGTTACAAAACATTTTAACACAAATATACCGGAATCTCAAATAATTTCCACAACAGTTCAGTCGAACTGTTGCATTTGACAGTCCCCTCACGGTGGACTACTATATTCTTATGAACACTTTCTGAAAAATAGCCATAAAAGGAGAAATGCCCTATGATGATCCATAAGATTGAACCACATAAATATTATCCGGAATTCCGAAATCAGGAGCCAAAGCCTTCCGATTATCTGCTGTTATTTGATGGAGAAAAAGTATTTCTGCCCTCCCATACAGGAAACGACGCTGCTGTTGCGGGTTCTTCCGCGAATGAAGGTATTGTGAAGCATCCTCAGGTATATCTTCCTACCTTCGAGGAAATTCACAAGCTATTGGGAATCCGTCAGCCTATGGAGCGCTTTTTCCTCGACTGTGAATATCTCTTTTCCATCGATGACAGAGCATTCTTCCGCAAGACCGCAGAGGACGCCGGTGCTCTCATGCTCCCGGAAAATGACCTCTATCCTTCCGGTGTATTCCGTAATTTTGAACCGGAATATCTGGCATTCGCCGGGATCACTGCCACCCAGATCAACCGTTTCCGTCTGGACCGGAAGTTCTGCGGCCGCTGCGGGCATCCCACAATTCACAGCACCACAGAGCGGGCCTGCATCTGCCCGGAGTGCGGACAGATTGAATATCCCAAGATCTCTCCCGCAGTCATTATCGCCATCGTGGATACCGAACAGGACAAGATCCTGCTGACCCGCTACGCCGGCGGTTCCTATCGTCACTGGGCACTGGTGGCAGGCTTCGTGGAAGTCGGCGAGACCTTCAAAGGGGCTGCCCGCAGAGAAATCATGGAAGAGGTCGGCCTACGGGTCAGTGATCTGGTCTATTACAAATCCCAGCCCTGGTCCTTCAGTGATTCCGCCATGATCGGCTTCTTTGCAAAGCTGGACGGTGATCCCACGATTACTTTGCAGGAATCCGAACTCGGTGAAGCAAAATGGTTCTCCAAAGAGGATGTACCGGATCTACCCTCCACTATCAGTGTCGGTCAGGAAATGATCACCTTATTCAAGAATGGCGGAGATCCATTATCTCAATAAGCGGCACTTCTTCGCCACCTTTACCAGCAGATATCCCTTCGGGAAGCTGCGAAGCTCCTGCTCCGTGATGCCCCGCATCAATATCAGCATGACAAAATAGACTACCGCAGCGATCATGATCGCCGGAATGACAGAGATCCGCATGGACTTCGTCACCATATACAGACCTTCGTAGATTGCCCAGGCTGCCGCTCCCATAAATGCAGAGGCGAACACCGGAATGACAAAAGTCTTTACGATCTCCTGTCGGTAGCCTACCGCTCTTCTTACCGCCCACTGGTTCAGCACACACATCATACCGGAATACAGCGTATTGGCGATGGCAATGCTGTACAGATCCAGACTCGTGAACATCAGAAGCAGCACTGCTGCCACCGTCTGCACCACCAGCGAGATCCCCGCATTGATGATCGGGGTATTGACTTTGCCCAGCCCCTGTAAAATGGAACTGTTTAATGTCGACAAAGCATAAAAGATAACCGACAGTGACAATGTCATTAAAAGAGCTGCCGCCAGGTTCAGTTCCTCTGCCGTCTTGTTCGTGAACAGCAGACTGATCACCGGCTTCGCCAGTACAAAAAGTCCCACAGCGCAGGGAATCGAGATCACCATGGTAGTCTTCACTGCCAGTCCGATCTTCTCTCTGGCTCCCTTCACATCCCGGGCTGCCATCAGCTGTGCTACGGAAGGAATCATAGCAGATGCCATAGCAGATGCAAAGGCTATGGGAATATTAGACATTGTCAGGGACTGTCCGGAGAAAATACCATATTTTTCATAAATAGATACCGTATCCAGATTACGAAGGGACGGATACCATTTGGTGTAGATGCTGTTGTTGACCGTACTGCTTAAGTTATATACAGCCGTACTCAAAATAAATGGGGTCACCACCAGTGTGATCGTCTTGAATATCTGTCCGTAGGAATCCACATGTTCATGCCTGTCACGCTGCACTCTGCGCAGGATCATTCCACGATTCAGAGCATAGACTCCCGCCATAAAAAGCAACGCCACTAATACGCCGACGCCGGTACCCAGTGCACTTCCCACGGCACCGTAGGTTGCTCTCATCACCTGCCCTGCCTGATCCGCCGGAACCTCCATCGTTCCCATAAACATCTGGATCAGAAGATATGCCGCGCCTACGCTGACTACCGCATTGGCGATCTGCTCCAGAATCTGTGATACGGAGGTCTGCGCCATGCTCTTATGTGCCTGAAAATATCCCCGCAGAACACCCAGGATACCATAGACAAAGATCGTCGGTGCAAAGGTGCGCAGTACTGTGACCGCTGCTCCGGACACGAATAATCCCGCTCCGAAAAACAGAAAAAGGCTGGCTATACCGCCAACCACCAGTACATAGATCATGGCTCCGTGGAACAGTCTGTGGGCGTTACGGTATTCCTTCTCTCCCAGCTTCTGTGCGATAGCTTTGGAAATTGCCGAGGGAATACTATAAGAGGAAATCAACAGAATGATCGTATAATAGTTATACGCTGACTGGTAATAGCCAAGTCCCAGATTCCCGATGACACTCTGTAAAGGGCCCCTGTAAAGGAGCCCTATGATTCTGCTGATGATTCCGGCTGCCGCCAGAATTCCCGCCTGCATGATAAAATTGTTCTTGGAACTGTTCTTATCTGCCATATGTAATCTTACCTTATTCCAGTTCTTTATCCGATCAGCCAGTCATACATCTCCTGATATTTCCCGGCAGATACCTTCCAGGAGTAGTCAGTGGCCATGGCACGATCCACGATCTTATTCCACTCTCTCTTCCTGTCATAGTAAATATGCTCCGCATAGCGGATTGTATTCAGCATCTCGTGTGCATTGTAATTCGTAAAGCTGAAGCCCGTACCGGTGCTCTCATACTCATTATAGGGCTGTACAGTATCCTTCAGTCCGCCGGTCTCTCTGACGATAGGTACGGTACCGTAGCGCAGCGCGATCAACTGACTCAGACCGCAGGGCTCGAACAGGGACGGCATCAGATAAGCATCACAAGCCGCATAGATTTTATGGGACAGTGCATCCGAATAATAAATGTTGGCAGACACCTTGTCTCCATACTTCCAGTCGAAATGACGGAACATATTCTCATAACGTTCCTCACCGGTGCCCAGTACCACGAACTGGATATCATCCTGACACAGTTCATCCATGACATAAGCGATCAGATCCAGACCCTTCTGGTCTGTCAGTCGGGATACCAGACCGATCATCATCTTCTTATCATCTACGCGAAGTCCCAGCTCTTCCTGCAGGGCACGCTTATTCTTCACCTTTTCCTTGCGGAAATTCACTGCATTATAGGCTTTTACGATATTTTTGTCTGTCTCCGGATTGAACTCTCCATAGTCGATACCATTGACGATACCGCGCAGATCATGACTTCTCGCACGCAGCAGTCCGTCCAGACCCTCACCGTAGAACGGCGTCTTGATCTCCTCCGCATAGGTATCACTTACGGTAGTCACCGCATCCGCGAATACGATACCGCCCTTCAGCAGGTTTGCATCCTTATAAGCCTCTAACTTGTCAGAGGTAAAATAATACTCCGGCAGTCCGGTAATGCTCTGCACCGTCTTCACGTCCCATTTTCCCTGGAACTTCAGGTTATGTATGGTGATAACGGACTTCATGTTGCGGTAGAAATCTCCACCATGGAAACGCTCCTTCAGGTATACAGGGATCAGGCCTGTCTGCCAGTCATGGCAATGGATCAGATCCGGCTGGAAATTCAAAAGCGGTAATGCCGACAGCACTGCCTTACAGAAATATGCATACTTTTCGATCTCATATCTGGGATCATCCCCATAAGGCTTGAAACCACCAAAATAGCTCTCATTATCAATGAAATAATAATGCACCCCGGCTTCTTCCGCTTCCAGAACACCTACGTACACATTCTGCCAGTTGAAATCCATGTAGAAATGTGTCACATACTTGAGTTTATCCTTCATCTCCTGCTTCATACAGGTATACTTTGGAATAAACACTCTTACATCAAAATACTCCTTGTCAATATACTTCGGCAAAGATCCTACGACATCCGCAAGTCCTCCGGTCTTGATAAAAGGTACTCCTTCCGATGCGGCAAAAAGAATTTTTTTCATGTAAACCCTCCACATATGCTACGGCTTGTATTTCAAAATATAGATTGATTATACCATGTTTACGATTCATAGAAAAGAGGGCAGCGATAATTTACAAATCTTTTAGAGTCTGTGGTTTTGCCTCAGTTTCTGTAAGAAAGTCGGATCCTGTCAGCGATCAACGCGATAAATTCCGAATTGGTAGGTTTGCCTTTGCCCGTGTCGATCGTGTAACCGAACATGGCATCCAGGGTCTCCATGCGCCCTCTGCTCCAGGCAACCTCAATGGCATGGCGGATAGCGCGCTCTACGCGGCTGGGTGTGGTCTGAAAACGCTTGGCGATGGTCGGATACAGGATCTTCGTGATGGAACTGATCATCGCCGGATCCTCCACCGACATCATGATAGCTTCCCGCAGATACTGATACCCTTTGATATGTGCCGGGACTCCGATCTCATGGATCATATCCGTGACATCCTTTTCCAAGTCATGGATGACTTCCTGGGTCTGTTCCTTTTTTTCTGTCGCTTTTACTGTGCTGTCTTTGGCATTTTTCGTAGAAGGAACCGTGATCATAATTTGGAATTCCTTGTTGGCATTCATCAGATCCCCCAGGATTTTGTATACTTTTTCATTATCCTTTGTAGTTGTAATGTTTAATTTTTCCATTAAACTACCTCCATGACTACAAAACTACTTTTTTCACGTACCGTTCTATTATAAATAGATATGCGTCATGGCTTCAAGCAGAACCCATCGCAAGATTTTTCCAAATTTCGCAGGCTATGCAACAACAATAAATAAGGGCAGGAATTTTGATACTCCCTACCCTATAATGGTCTCATACTTTATCAAATTCGTCTACAATTTGATTATTCATAATACTCTTCCCCCTATTACATCCACTTGCCATTAGCGGCATACCATTTTTCAGTAAATTCTTTGCCCTCAACCGCTGCTATATACGGTTTTGTCAGAAATACTTTTATTGTTTTCAACACAGTACTGTAATCATCCGTTTTCGTGTCGATTTTACGGACAAACGCTTTCCATTTTTTCTGCATTGCCATATCTTCATCGAAACTCATAACTTGTTCAAATTGTTCTACCGTAAAATTGTGCTCACGGTTCTGAAAGGTTCTGCTGAGCGCTTCGGTCAGTACATTACCGTCAAAATCGAACTTATTAGCAAGATAATAAATATCGTAATAATCTTTCATACGACTGGAAAATTCCATCAGGCTAAGGATTGCATCAATTTTCTCAGCAACAGTCGTTTCAATGGAATACGTATTAACTGTGGGTGCAGCAAAATCACCAAGCTGAGTGGGTATTTTTCGCCTTTCCTGCTTCGGCACAATGACATCACCAACACCGAAATCAATGCCAAAGGGGGTTCGAGTATTTTTTATATGGGCAACCATTGATGCTCCGATGCCTGCATACTTCTTCTGGACGGCGATAGGCGCAACATCCTTTATCTCAAAAGTCACAAAATCATTGCCGGTGTGAACAACGATAATTTCTTCGAGAATACTCTTTAACTGTTCCGGTGTATTGGGGATTTTCCGAAGCAAAAAATCTACATCAACTGTCACTCGGCTATCAAAGTCAGTAATAGAATATAGGAACAAACCGCCTTTCAACACAAAGTTCTCAGCATACTTGGAATTTTCCAAACGGCGCAAAAATTCCTCTTGGCAAAAGAGTTGCAAGCATAGCTGATAGCTTCTACCGCTTTCAGTCGCTTTATTTTTGAGCCGTGCCAACACAGATGCAGCTATATCAGCCATTTAGCAGTACCTCCATTACATTCATAACCTTAGTGTATAGTTTCATTTCTTTTGCGTACTTAGACAAATTTGCAAGGTTCTTTTTTTCATCCACAGCATATACATTGACCGCCTTATTAAAAATCTCGTTGTCAAGTTTTGTACGGTACTTAAAACAATCGCATATTGTTCGTTCACGATCATACACGGGCAGTATTACGCCGTTAAAATTGCTTACGGACTTACCTATATCTAAAAATTCCTTTTGAATATAGTAAGCCTTCATAGGAAATTCTTCAATGCTCTTTACAACACGGGTTGCCGTCCTTGGTACAGCAATCGACCATTCACGAGGAGAAAAATCACTGTATCCATAATGAAACAAAGCGGACTCCACACAAATAATTCCCTGTGGAAGGAACTCTCGTATGAGCTGTTCTTCTGTAATACTTTTACTTTGTGGGAGTTGATAAAATCCTCTGCGAATTCTTTCAATAATTCCTTCTTTACAAAACGACGCTACTTCGTATTTGTTTATCCCGTTAGCGGCAAAATCTGAAGTTTTTGCTATGCCGCCATTATTTTCAATTACTTTTTTTAAAATTTCTTTTTTACTCAAGCAGGCACCAACTTTCCTCACACAAGTTATAAATAATGTATGCACTTATTATACCATATGGTTTCGTAAATCGAAACTACTATACGCGTATATTATTCAAAATTTGTACGTCGAAAGTTATTTCGGGAAAACTCAGGAAAAAAAGGCGCCCGGAATAACCCGGACGCCAATAAGAGGGAAAATGTATAAGTAGAAAAACTACGAGTAAAGCAAATTAAATTAATGATGCTCTGCCAGAGTGTGAAGGGCTTCCTTGATGGCTGTCTTCACAGTCTCATCCTGTTCTGCATTCAGTCTGTGCAGCAGATAGGTCTTGGCATATTCGGTGCCGATGCTGCCTAATGCTTTTGCTGCTTCGACACGGATCTTCGTATCCGGATTGTCGATCATGTGGGCAATGCTGTTAACACTGTCTTCATCCTTGATCCGGCTCAGAGCTTCCAGTGCAGCTACCACCACGGTGTCATCGGAAGAGCTCAGATATTTGATGATCTTGTCGGATTTTCCTTTCTCCTGCAATTTTTGAATCTTACTTAAATCATGTTGTTCCATAAACACGCGCCTCTTTCTTTCGGCCAGTGCGGGGGCGGTAAAATCGTCTCCGGATCATCACTGTATGTCGCCTGTGGTGATTGGCTTCTCTTGATAATATTATAATAACACCTTATCTGTCAGAAAACAATTATAGTAAAATGAAGGATTTCTAAAAATTCTATAACCTGCTAATCTTTTGCTCAAATAAATCACATCTGTATTCTAATGCCCGGTAGTCCAATGCCGATTTCACATCACTTGCCAATAAGCTTGTAATGCAGTAATTACATAATGATTATTGGGAAATAAATTCTAGTGAGTCAACAAACGAATTGATTTCTTCTTCAGAAAGCAGGGAAGATATATTAATCTCGCAGAAAGCATATTCTACAATAACTGTATATCTTTTTATTGTCTCTCTGATTCCATCACAATTATATGAAAAAGTTAATATATTGGCCTCATATCCATCTATATTTGTTTTGGATAATTCTATAATTTCTACTTCATCGTAGGTTTCTGATAATAGTTCCTTGTAATCTTCTTCTGTCATTTCAAGATTTACACGCCATGCCTCTCCTATATCAACCCAAAGTACTTTCTTTCCTTCCGAGTTCCAAAAACTTATTTCGTTTCCATCCTCATGCTGCAATTCCTTTAATTCCCATGTATTTGAATATTCAAAACTTATGTTATTATTTTCATATTTTAGCTGAATATGTTCCTCTGAGTTTAATTCTTCGCTACTGGAATCTGATTCTTTTATTTCCTCCACTACCTCAGGTTCAGTTTCCTCAAAATAAGAATTTGGTATTTCTTCAGGCTGCTTTTGACACCCCAATAAGGTTAAAGTCAACGTTCCAATCAAAATAACAGTAAAAATTTTTCTCATACATAATCTCCTTTATTTTCTCTTCTTAATATTTTAGTACTCTAAAAGAAAACTTCGCTATTTCTGCCAAATTGCTGGTACTTTATGCTGAAAAAATATATTCCCAACCAATCCTTTTTACATAACTCATTGCCACTCATATTTTTAGTCTATTATCTTTTGGCCATTTTTTCAATATTTTCTTCAGTAAATGGTAAATATGAAATCTCCAACTCTTCGACATTACCTTCATTTGCATTCAGCCATTCCATATAGTCCGTTTCATCCATGGGATCCGTTCCCCAGCCGTCTGTTCCTAGATAATATACCGTTCCTGTTTCAGAAGTATCTGCTTCATCCGGATATTGGTCTGACTTTCCGTTCGATTCCAAAGTCCACTTATCTTCTGAATGCACATATCCTACCAATTCATAAGTATCGCTCTCCGGAATATACCGGTAAAACAAATATGGTCACATGTCTCCATAAGTTTGATTGTGTGAAGACAGTGCTTTTAGATTTCCATTACGCAAAAAAGCAAAATATGGGAATTCTTCTAATTGGATATATGTTTCTTCTGTGTTACTATCATAGCCCATAATATAACCCTTCTCATACCTAATCCTTTCTTCTTATATTCTTTTTCCCACTTATAATGACAGGAAAACAAGAAAACAAGTCACAACAATTTATAATTTTCTATTTCTATTTCTTAATCAAATCTAGCCTATTTTTTTACCATATAGGTTGACATTTCAGTTCTTTTTTTTTTACATTCTAGAAACTAACACTTGACGGCTCGAGACGTTATAGTACAGTTTCACAATATTATTAAAGGAGGATTTACAACATGGCAACAGTACGATATGTCAACAGTTCAAGTGGACTGAATGTAAGAGATTCTGCTGCAGGTACAAAAGTCACAACATTAAATAATGGAGACTTAATGTACGATATCCCTGGTGTAGCTAACGTAACAGCATCTTTGGGTGGGACTTCTTATGTATGGGTTAAGGTTCACTATTACAACCCAGGTACACTAATAGGATATCTTCAGTAACATTATATAAGTGAACGGAATAGAGTACCAGAGATATTAGTCGAAAAGACAAATACCTCTGATCTCTTTTTTCATTATACTCCCCAATCAGCAATTCGCATATAACCTGCTTATAAATAGCAACACTTGTCCTACCACGTTTTTTATACTATACTGATATCATCAAATCGAAAGAAGGTACTCTCATGACAAAACAGGAAATCAGCGAGATCAAAAAGCTGTTCACCCCGAAAAACTGCTCCATCACAAGAATCTGCGGATGCTACGTGGATGGAGAGAAGAATAAAAAGACGGAATTAAAGCAAGCGTTTCTGGCACTGCCGGAAGAGGAAATGTTCAAGTATTTCGAGATTCTGCGGAAGAGTCTGTCCGGCACCATTGGAAAAAATCTGCTGAATCTAGAGTTCCCGTTAAAGAGTGAAACGGAGGGCGGCACACAGGAATTCCTGCTGCGTCTGCGGGACAGCCGTCTGAAGGATGATGCATTGCTTGAGCAGTTCTACGACCGCATCATTGAGTCTTATGAATATGTGGGCAATTATCTGATCCTGCTGATCCATGATGCCTACGATGTGCCGGGACGCACCAGAGACGGTATCGAGATGGAGGATGCTTCCGATGAAGTCTATGACTATATTCTTACCTGCATCTGCCCTGTGGATCTGTCCAAGCCGGGACTAAGCTACAACGCAGTGGAAAACACCTTCCAAAACCGTATCCGTGACTGGGTGGTAGGTATGCCGGACGCTGCTTTCCTGTTCCCGGCTTTCAATGACCGGAGCACCGATCTGCACAGCACTCTGTACTATTCCAAGGATGCGGAGGAATTAAAGGAGAACTTCGTGGAGCTGATGTTAGGCTGTCCTCTCCCCCTGTCCGCAGGCGGTCAGAAGGAAACCTTCCAATCACTGGTGGAGGAGACATTAGGCGATACCTGTGCCATTGAAGTAGTAAAGAACATTCATGAAAAAATGAGCGAGATTGCCCAGGAGCATAAGGAAGATCCCGAACCTGTCATGCTGGATAAAAATGAAGTGAAAACGATCTTCGCCAGCAGCGGTGTAGCGAACGACCGCATGGACGTCTTCGATCAGTGTTTTGACGAGACTGCCGGAGAGAACACGGCTCTCATGATGAGCAATGTCTATAATCCCCGCAGTTTCGAGGTCAAGACACCGGATGTGGTCATTAAGGTCAATCCTGAGCGCACGGATCTCGTCAACACGAAGCTGATCGACGGCAGACAGTGTCTCGTCATCGAGCTGGACGGTAATATCGAAGTCAACGGTATTGCCGTGCGGGCTGCCGGAAGCGTGGATACTGACAGCGAAGAGGAATAGCCAATAAAAAACCAGAAACAGCTTTACGAATGCAAGCATTCGACATCTGTCTCTGGTTTTTATTTTGCTCTGAATAGCTACATCTTAAAATACTGCATGCTCTCGGCCAGCTCATCCGCAATCTTCTTCAGCTGCTCCGCACTGTCATAGACCTGTCGGAAAGTATCCAGAACCTCCTGTGTCTCGGTATAGGTCTGCTGCGTACTATCTACATTGTCATGCGCAATCTGCGAAAGCTGCTCCACAGCCTCCATGACTTCTCCACGGGACTCAGCCAGTCTGCCGGTACTCTCTCTGATCTGCAGGATACTCTGCATGGAAGCTTCAATCTCCTTCAATACCTCTGAGACATTGGCTCTGGTCTCCTGCATACTTCCACTCTGTTCGGTGATGATCTCCTGCATCCGCTGCATGATTTCCATTTCCCGGGCGGAATCTTCCATCAGTTCTCTGGTGGTCTCTTCAATCTCGTGGCCGGACTGGTTGGACTGTTCTGCCAGCTTTTTGATCTGGTCTGCCACCACAGCGAATCCTCTTCCGCTCTCTCCGGCTCTTGCCGCCTCGATGGAAGCATTCAGGCTTAACAGGTTCGTCTCTTCCGCGATTGATGTTATAAACTCCATCGCTGCATTGATTTTCTGAATGGAGGCATTGGTTCTGTCTGTCTGCTCCTTGACCTCTCCGATGATCCTCTCCACTTCTTCATTGATATGGCACAGCTGTGCCAGCGTATCTGCGGTCTTCTTACTGGACTTCTGCATGGAAGCTGCATTTTGGTTCAACGTATCCACTTCTGTGGATGTCTCTGTGATATGCTCTCCCATGATCCGCATATTCTCGGAAGTACTCTCGGAATTCTTCGACTGCTCCGTAGAATTTGCCACCACCTGACTTACAGCGTTCTGTACTTCGTTCATGGTACCGTTGGTAGTATCTGCTGCATTTCCCAGCGCCCTGGAAGCCTCCAGCAGACTCTCGGAATTCTGGGAGATTCCTTTCAGGATACCTTTCAGAGTATCCTTCAGTTTTACGGTAACCCTGGACAGATCTCCGATCTCGTCCTTCCGCTTTAACATCTTGTCATCGACCCAGACGGTTAGATCACCCTCTGCGACCTTACCCATGATGCTGATACTTTTCTTGATATTGTGGCTGATAGATGTCGCAAGCTTCAGCCCCACGCCGATGCACAGGATCATTGCCACGCATACTGCTGCACCGATGCCGAAAATGATTCCATTTACTACCGCATCCTTGCTTTCTTTATCGGTACCCACAAATACCATACCAATAATCTCATCATCGGAGCCATTCTGATAGACCGGCATGAAATAGCCATAATTCATAACACCGTCCAGCGACACAGAATTGCTGAAATATTCCTCGCCGTTCTGTAAGACCTTCTCCACAATCCGCTCTCCTGCCGGAGAATTCAGAATCCGATCCCCATTACTATCCAGTGCGGAGGTCATGATTCTGCGGTCTCCGTAGAAAAAGGTTACGTCCATTCCGGTATTGTCCCTGATACGATCCACCAGACTTTCGGAATGTGAGATATTATAGCTGCCTTTCCAGATGTCGCCATTACTGGATTCCATATAGTCAC
>OIWK01000992.1_pt1 | contig 29046 bp, 24 predicted proteins | sample 1587401 | NCBI WGS metagenome assembly OIWK01 (sample SAMEA3888911, study PRJEB22519) | human gut metagenome | biome: human gut; feature: human-associated habitat; material: faeces | place: Denmark | collected 2009 | reverse complement strand
TCTGATATAGAAGCACGTTTGAGAGGCGAGCTATAAAAGCACGCGTTTATTTGAAGTTTACAGCGAGGTGAAAGAGGTTGAATTATGTAGAATATGGAAAAGAAAACAGCGATGTAATTATCCTCTTACACGGAGGCGGTTTATCATGGTGGAATTACAAAGAGGTTGCTGAAAGACTTCAAACAGATTATCATGTGGTTTTGCCTATATTAGATGGTCATGCAGGATGTGATAAGCAGTTTACAACGATAGAGAATAATGCTTTGGATATTATAGAATTTGTAAATAGCAAATTGGGCGGTTCTGTTTTAATGATGGGAGGACTATCGCTTGGAGGGCAGATTTTGCTTGAAATTTTATCTCAACGCAAAGATATATGTAAGTATGCAATAGTGGAAAGTGTACTTGTGATACCTTCAAAATTTACATATTCTATGATTAAACCGGCGTTTGGAAGTTGCTATGGCTTAATAAAGTATAAGTGGTTTTCAAAATTGCAGGATAGTTTTATACAAGTTCTTCCTAATATGTATCATGGAGAGTTTTCAATAAACCACGCAGATGATTATGTGAGAAAACTATTAGAAATAGTAAAGCGAAGGTAACTTTCAGTCTTCAGCAGAGACTGAAAGCAATAGAAGATTTGAATTGACCGAGCTCTTTGAGCGGGGGATACTTCTTGTCCGAAGGGCAAGAAGGTGGAACTGAGAAGAATTAAAACAATCGGAATTTGCAAAGAAGGTAAATCTTTATGAAAATTGTCATTTTGAATAATTGTGCGTTGCATTCTCGTTACTTCAGAAACGCTGTGAACATCAGGCATACAGAACCAGGATACGGATATCGAGGATTTGTGCATGGAATACCAGCAGGCTTGCGTATGATGGAACGGGAATGGTTGCCCGTCATCAGGGAAACCACAGCCTGTGTGTATTTCGGACAGGAAAAAGATATAATTGTGACCTGTCAGCATCGTACAATATTGGAGCAAGATATTTTATCAGAGAACTTAAAGGCAGCATAAACGCAGGCAGATATACAGCGGACTACCTGTCATGTGGGAATCTGCCGTATCAGGCATGGAAAATGTGCATAACTGTGCACCTAAGTTACAGGCGTATCCGCCGATATTAAGTCTGACGCCTAAAGCGTCTGGAAGCACGTGACTTTAGTAAAGAACTGTTTCACATGACAGATAATTATGTTATTGATATACAGGATCCGGGAAATGCGTTGGATGCTCTGATGTTTGTACTTGCGATTGAGGCAGAAAAATGTTCCAGGAATTAAATAGTTGATCTTGTTACCGAAGATATACGGACCGAAAAAATCGAAGAAATTATGCTGATCAGATTACCGGAGGACTTAGAAAAATTCAAAGAGATATATGAGATAACAGAGAAAATTGCAAAAGAATATTAGACATTGGATAAGGTGGAGGTGCTGGACATGATATATGTTACGGGAGATATACATGGAGATCAGATCCTTTGGGATGCGTGTATAAGTAATTTTCTAAAGGAAGGAGATAACATAATCGTTCTCGGAGACTTTGGAATTGGGTTCTTCGATGGAAGATACTGGCCGGAGGAGATGTTTTATGATTACCTGGCAGAACAGAAATATACCGTTCTTTTTGTTGATGGTAATCACGAGAACTTTGAAAAACTTAATTCTTTTCCAGTGGATCAATGGCATGGCGGACGTGTTCAGTTTATTCGAAGCAACGTGATTCATCTCATGAGAGGTGAAATATATGATATTGATGGAAAGAAGATTTTCTGTTTTGGCGGAGGTTACTCATTGGACAAGGATTATCGTGTTCCGGGGAGAACGTGGTGGCCGCAGGAGATGCCTGACGATGGAGAATATAGGAATGCAACAAAGAATTTGGAAGAGTGTGGATTTACGGTTGATTATATCCTGACGCATACCGCTCCAGCAGATACAGTGGAATATATGTCCAGATTAAACCTGGGAATTAAAAATTCTGTTGTTGAGGAATTTCCACTGACCAGTTATCTTCAGTGGATAGTTGAGACGGTGCGATACGATAAGTGGTTTTTTGGGCACTTTCATATAGATGCTGAGATTTGGAGAAATCAGTATGCAGTACTTGACAGTATAAGAGAACTACATACAGGAGAACTGATTAAAAATAGATGTTAAAGAAGGAGATGAAAGGCGGTATGATAATATGATTGATTCACATATCCATTTATCTTGTAAATGCTATAACCAAACTTTTCCATATATCGATTATGATGGGAAAGAACTCACAATAGCTGCAGATGGGCGGCGAGAGGCGTTGATTGAAGAGATGAAAAGCCGCGGTGTATCATGTTGCATAGAACCAGCAATTGATGTTGATTCAAATGAACTGCTTATAAATCTGAGTAAAGAAAGCGATGGCTTCATTTATCCGGCGGTAGGTAATCATCCTACTCGATGTATTAACTCAAAACTTCGGGATTTCAAAAAGGTCAGGAAATTCTCTGCGGGAGATGGAATTATTGCAATTGGTGAAACGGGGCTTGATTATCACTATGAAAGAAAAGATCAGCATCGCCTAAAGCAGAAAGTCTGGTTTCAATGGCAAATCAATCTGGCAGATAAACTGGGCCTTCCGCTAATTCTGCATATTAGGCAGGCTGATGAAGATGCTGTCAAAATTCTTCGCAGGAATCGGAAAAAACTTCATGGTGGTGTCTATCATTGCTTCTGCGGCGGAGCGGATATCGCTAGGATATATACGAAAGAGTTTGGGCTAGGCCTTGGAATCGGAGGAACGCTACTTATGAAGCCTGAGTACAGAAAACGGTTGGAAGAGACGGTGATTGCAACTCCAATAGAATATCTGCTTCTTGAGACCGACGGCCCATATGTTAAGCCAGAAAGACCAGATGATGTCACTGGCAAAAAGTGGGCGAAGGCACGAAATACGAGTTTGATTCTTCCGAATATTGCGGAAAAGATTGCGGAATTGAAATGCATGATGGTGAAAGATGTTGTAAGGATTACTGAAGAAAATACAAGAAGAGTGTTCAAATTGAATAATTGTGCGTTGCATTCTCGTTACTTCTGATGAGTCGTGTTACAATCAATAACGCCGATGCAGGATTTTTATAATCCTATATCGGCGTTTGTTGTTTACGTGAGAATGTGTTTTACGCTTATTTTCCAAATGTATTGCTGGATTTAGCAGCAGCTTTAGCTGCCATGGTGTTGGTGGACTCAAATAAGGAAGTTGTCGGAGCGACCGGACACATCAGTACCCGTCCTGTTCCGCGGTAAACATTTACCAGGCCTTCTCCACTAACTGCTGATCCTACAAGTGTTTTGGTTGATCGTTCTACGGTAAATTCAAGGTTTGATGACCAGCATACGGCAAGGTTTCCATCAATTTTCAGTTCATCATTTTCCAATATGACTTCAATCAATTCATCTTCGGGAACATTAGACTCCAGTGCAGCTACACCATTTCCCTGCAAACTCAGATTAAACAGACCTTCGCTACCTAATACTGCTGATGAAAGGTTCTTTCTGGCTACAACTTTACTTTTTACATTTGCATCACAAGCCAGGAACATGCCATCTTCAATTGTCATTCCGGCTGGTCCCCATTTGCCAATGTCTGCAAGGATAATATATTTGTATGTCGGTTCTAATACCAGATAGCCTTCACCAACATATTCCGGTTTAACTGCGGTTTCTTTTGTAACCGCACCCTTGAGTGCCTTTCCAAGGAAATCTCCGATACCTTTTACACCAGATGTGGCTTGTACATTACCACCCATCCATTGCATGGCACCAGCCTGGATAACAGCTGAATGGTCTTTATCAATATCAATAACAACCTGTCTTCTTCTGACATTCATTTTACTCATGAAATACTCATTCATTGCATTCATAGGTGAAACGCTGGCATCCTGCACATATTCAAGTACATGGAAGTTTCCGATACTTTTTGTAAATTTTCTGTTCTCATTTTGTAAGTTTTCAATTCTCATGGCAGACTCTCCCTTTTGATAATAATGTATGATGTTGCTCGGATATGCTTATTATAAAAGAATTAGCATAAATAGAAAACAATTTATGCAGAGAATCATAAAGAGAGAATTCTCAGATTTCGAGAAATATAAAGATTCTAAGGCTAAAGAAATTTTATCTCTTTCATTTCTTCCGGTGTAACGGAGCCAGTAGCAATGGCAAGTCTTGCCATCTGAGGGGAATATATCTGCAGATAAAATCTAAAAGCCAACAAATTTGTTTATGTTGGTATTGAATCAATTAAATCCAATACATTATAATGTCCATAGATGATTACCTTTTTATACAGATATAAATTTACCAAAGTGTGATGGGGGTGCTGACGATGAAATTTGAAAATATTAACATGCTTAACGATACAATGGCCATACTGGATAGAGGCTATTATGAAGTGAATGGGAAGCGAGTAAACCTGAAGCTATCTAAAGCAGAAATGAAAGAAATCTCCGTATTTTTACCCAAGGACGTGAAGAGCATTTCTGATAATAAGGATTTTCAGCATATTCATATGATGGGAGGAAGAATTGGTGTGGATTGCGTTAACATGGATTCTTATTCTCTGGCAATTAAGAGATATTCGGATTGTTCATATATGTTCAGTAAGAAATCAAAGCCAATTCTTGTGTTGAATCTTGCCAATCCTGTAAACCCAGGTGGCGGTGTGCGCCGTGGAGCAAAGGCTCAGGAAGAAGATCTCTGCAGAAAGAGTTCGCTTTTGCTGTCACTGGAGAGTTCAGCGGCATCCGTATATTATAAATACAATAAATCTTTGAATACTTACATGGGATCGGATGCTGTTATGGTCACTCCCCAGGTTGAAATTATCAAAGATGAAAATGGCAGTTTGCTGGATGAAAGTGTTATTGTATCTGTTATGACATGTGCCGCACCTATGTTGAGAAACGGTATGGAGGGATTGACAGACCAGGAATACCGGGATATGGTTTATGGACGTATTACCGGAATGCTGAAGGTGGCTGCACATCTCGGGTATGAGGTCCTGATTTTGGGTGCATTCGGATGTGGAGCCTTCTTAAATGACGCTCATGTTGTTTCGGATTTGTTTTATAAAGCACTGAAGGAATTCGATTATGATGGAATGGAAGCAAAAGATTTCTTCCGCAGAATTGATTTTGCTGTGCTCAGCCGTTCAGCAGATCAATACAATTACAAAGAATTTGCCAGAAATTTTTGTGATTTTTATCGTGAGGAAGATGCAGAGGAGGTTGCATCAGCCCTTGAGAGAGTGAGAGAAACTGAGACAAATCTGGACAGGATCAGAGGAAGTCTGGTTGGTGGAGCTATTGGAGATGCTTTAGGGTATACAGTTGAATTTATGCAGGAGGAGCAGATTTTCAGGAAATACGGCTCATCTGGTATCACGGAATATGAACTGACAAATGGAAAAGCATTGGTGTCAGATGATACACAGATGACCTTATTTACAGCAAATGGAATACTGGTAGGTGATACCCGATTATCTATGCGTGGTATCGGAGGTGATCCAAAAGTGTATGTTCCAAATGCATATCTGGACTGGTTAAAAACACAGCAGTTGGATATTAATAGTGTAAATCAGTATGAACGATATACAGAAAAGGGTGGATATTCATGGTTGTTGGATGTTCCGGAATTGTATTCCAGACGTGCACCGGGCAATACCTGCCTTTCTGCACTGGAAACCAGAGCAAAAGAGGATCACGTAAACAGCTTTATTAACAGTCCGATTAATAGAAGTAAGGGTTGTGGCGGTATTATGCGTATTGCACCTTTAGCTCTGAAATATAGGCTGGGCGAGAACTATTATGGAGACATAGAGCAGATTGATATGGAAGCAGCAGAACTTTCAGCTATTACCCATAGTCATTCTCTTGGTTATATGCCATCTTCCGTAGTTAGTCATATCATAAGCAGAATTCTTTGTTCCCATGATGAAATGAGCTTGAAGGATATGGTTCTTGAAGCAAGAGATTCTGTTTCAAAGCTCTTTGCTGAAGATAAGAATCTTCCTGTACTCGTTGATATAATTGACAAGGCCGTTCGACTGTCTGAAAAAACTGACACAGATGATCTGGACAATATTCATGCGTTAGGTGAGGGATGGGTTGCTGAAGAAACACTGGGTATTGCATTGTATTGTGCGCTCAAATATCAGAATGATTTCTCGAAGGCTATGATTGTCTCAGTCAACCATAAAGGCGATAGTGATTCAACAGGTGCTGTTACTGGAAATATTCTTGGTGCACTGATTGGATATGATGCGATCGATAGCAAATGGAAAAAGGATCTGGAGCTCCTGGATGTGATCCTGGAAGTTGCTGATGATTTATGTCATGGCTGCCAGATGTCTGAGTATAGTTATTATTTTGATCCTGCATGGGCAACAAAATATATGCATATGCATCGTTACGAAGAGCCAAAGAAAAATCCGGAATATGTATTCTTCTGGCTGGACAATGAGAAATACGGTGAATTCAGCAACTGGTATCAGAGAGAATTTGTGATCGATGATTTCCGATATTTCTGTGTTGAACAGTATATGATGGCACAGAAGGCAAAGCTGTTTCATGATTCTGTACGATATACGGCTATCCTCCGTGCGAATTCGCCAAAAGACTGCAAAGCATTAGGAAAACAGGTAACACCATTTGATGCCAAGGTCTGGGATGCAGTTAAATATGATATCGTAAAAACTGGAAATAAAGCGAAGTTTGAACAGAATCCAGATCTTATGAATTTGCTTTTATCAACAGGCGACAGGATCATGGCAGAGGCGAGTCCAAAAGATAAAATCTGGGGTATAGCACTTGATGCTGAAACTGCAAAGCATATAAATCCTGAAGCGTGGCCTGGTCAGAATTTGTTAGGGAAAATCCTGATGGAGCTTAAAGCTGACTGGTGCATATAAGCTGCCTTGTAAGTATATTATCCATGCTGTGGGTCCTATCTGGCGTGGTGGAAATCAGGATGAGGAGAAGTTTTTAGCAGAATGCTATAGTAATTCCCTTCAGATAGCTGTTGACCAAGGCATACGCAGTGTGGCTTTCCCATCTATTTCGACGGGCGTTTATAGCTTCCCTAAGGAAAAAGCAGCTATGATCGCTGTACGTACAGTAAATGATTTTATTGAAGAAAATTCAGGGAGTCTGGATTTGGTCGAGTGGATTCTATTTGACGAAGAGACACTGAATATTTATAAGGATGCTTTGAATCAATTCAAAGCAAACAAAATAGTTGGAACCCCTGGTTTTTGACATCGTTAATACGATGTTGAGAGATGGGCTTGTGTAATTTGTATTGGATATTTAACAAAGCTTAGCAAGAATTTTCCTACATCTCTAGGTAGTGAGATGAATTGTGGATCTGAGCATAAATGCTCAAAAGAATCTTGTAAATAAAGATAGGAAACGCTTGTTCTGGTGGATAATATAGAGAAAAAGAAGCTGACGAATTACAGGGATCTCAAATGATACCTTGCAACGTGAGGGTGTCTCAGGTATAATAATCTAGGTATAAGTCTGCAAAAGGGGCAAACATTTTTACCAACAGCCAAACCGGTTGACTGCCCTTTTTGTAGTCATTTTTTTACTTTATAGGAAGTCCCTCAAAGATTGAGGGATTCAGGGAGTTTGAAGCGGACTTGTCCGCTAGGTTCATGGGAGGAAGTAAAAATGTACGATGTAGTGATTGTAGGTGCAGGACCGGGAGGAATATTTACTGCATATGAATTATTAGAGAAAAGACCGAATTTGAGTATCGCTGTTTTTGAGATGGGAAATGAATTGACAAAACGCCATTGTCCGATTGATGGTGACAAGGTGAAATCCTGTATTCATTGTAAGAACTGTTCTATCATGAGTGGTTTTGGAGGTGCAGGTGCATTTTCAGATGGTAAATATAATATCACCAATGATTTCGGTGGGACGCTGTACGAATATATCGGTAAAAAAGCTGCATTAGAATTAATGAACTATGTAGATAAGATCAATCTTGCATTTGGTGGAGAAGGAACAAAACTGTATTCTACTGCCGGTTCAAGCCTGAAGACACGCTGCATGCAGAATGGTTTACATTTATTGGACGCTTCTGTTCGACATCTGGGAACAGATATTAATTATATTGTGTTGGAACATTTATATGCTCATCTGAAAGAAAAGGTTGATTTTCATTTCAACTGTTTCATTGATAAGGTGGAGAAATTAGATGACGGATATCGAATCTATCATGAAGATTCTTATTATGATGGTAAGGAATGTGTTATTTCTGCAGGACGCAGCGGAAGTAAATGGATGGAAAAAATCTGTCAGGATCTGGATATTAATACGAATTCAAATCGCGTGGATATCGGAGTTCGAGTGGAGCTGCCAGCAGGTATTTTTGCTCATCTGACCGACGAATTATATGAAAGCAAGATTGTGTACAGAACCTCAAAATATGAAGATATGGTGCGTACATTCTGCATGAATCCAAAAGGTGAAGTCGTAAACGAAAATACGAATGGAATTGTTACTGTTAACGGTCACAGCTATGAGGATCCGGCTAAACAGACAAATAATACAAACTTTGCGTTACTGGTTGCAAAGCATTTTTCAGAACCTTTCAAAGATTCTAATGGATATGGTGAAAGTATTGCACGATTGAGCAATATGCTGGGTGGCGGCGTGATTGTCCAGCGTTTTGGAGATCTGATCAGAGGACGTAGAAGTACCGAAGAAAGAATCAGCGAATCTTTTACCGTTCCAACTTTAAATGCAGCAGCAGGTGACCTGAGTCTTGTACTTCCGAAACGTTTATTAGATGGCATTATTGAAATGATCTATGCCCTGGATAAAATTGCACCGGGAACTGCCAGTGATGATACCCTGCTGTATGGTGTAGAGGTAAAATTCTACAATATGGAAGTGGAACTGGACCATAATCTGATGACTCGTCATGAGGGACTTTATATCATCGGTGATGGCAGCGGTATTACCCATTCTCTGTCTCATGCTTCGGCAAGCGGAGTATATGTTGCGAGACAGATTGTCTCAAAAATGTAGGGGATTACCATGGTAAGAATATTTACCTTAGAAAGCTGATTTCAAGGGAGTGTTTCACAATATTCTGAAAAAGGATATGATGTCGGACCAGAGTCAGGAATATTAAATCAGTAAAGGAGACGAACATGGAACATTTGCGTTGTGTAATTGAGAGAATTACATATCAGAATGCAGAAAATGGCTACACGGTTCTGAAATGTGCGGTAAAGAATTACAGTGATCTTGTCACGGTAGTTGGCACAATGCCGGATACCCATGTTGGCTCCGTGCTGTCCCTGGAAGGCATGTGGAAAATGGATGCCAAATATGGTCGGCAGTTTTCTGTAGAGAAGTTTGAAGAGACACTTCCTGCTACAGTATATGGAATTGAAAAATATCTTGGTTCTGGTTTGATCAAGGGTGTTGGTCCAAAGTTTGCGAAAAGGATTGTAGAAAAGTTTGGGAAGGATACTCTGGATGTAATCGAAGACACACCGGATGAACTGCTAAAAGTACCGGGGATAGGAAAGGTTCGTGTGGATCGTATAAAGACAAGCTGGCAGGAACAGAAAGAGATCAAAAATATTATGCTTTTTCTGCAGAGTCATGAGGTCAGTACTTCGCATGCGACAAAGATTTTTAAAACATATGGCAGTGAAAGCATTGCGATTGTAAAGGAGAATCCATACCGTCTTGCAGATGATATCTGGGGTATTGGATTTAAGACAGCAGATTCCATTGCACAGAAGATGGGGATTGATAAAGGTAAATTCGTCCGTCTGCGCAGTGGTATTTTTTATACATTGAATAAGCTGGCGGAAGCAGGTCATTGTTATGCAACAAGAGAGCAGCTGATCGGAAAGGCAGGGGAACTTCTGGAAGTGGAAGAACCGGAGCTTAAGATCACACTGGATGAGATGATCCGTACAAATGATGTGATCCGGGATGTGGACGGTGAGCAGGAAGCAATTTATCTTCCACCCTATTATTTTTCAGAAAGTGGTTGTGCAAAACGGCTGCTCCAGCTGATGACCTATGGAAAGAAAAAATCTGAGAATATAGAGGAAATATTAAAGAAAGTAGCTGCTTCGTCAGAAATTACCTATGATGAGATACAGTGGCAGGCGGTAAAAACTGCTATTTCTTCTAAGGTTATGGTGTTGACCGGTGGACCCGGAACCGGAAAGACCACAACAACTCTGGGGATTATTTCTGCATATAAGCAGGCGGGATGTCAGATTATTCTTGCCGCACCGACAGGAAGAGCAGCGAAGAGAATGTCCGAAGCAACTGGAATGGAAGCAAAAACAATTCACCGGTTATTAGAATATAAACCGCCGGAAGGTTATCAGAAGAATGAAGAACATTCGTTGGAAGGAGATGTGCTGATTCTGGATGAATGTTCCATGATCGATATCATGCTGATGTATAATCTTTTGAAAGCATTGCCGGAGCAGATGACCCTGATCCTGGTGGGTGATATTGATCAACTTCCAAGTGTCGGGGCGGGTAATGTACTCAGAGATATTATCGATTCAGGATGTGTTCCTGTAGTACGCCTGACCAGGATTTTCCGCCAGGCACAGGGAAGCCGGATCATTATGAATGCACACCGGATCAATAAAGGGGAAGGCATTGATATGAGAGGCGGAAAAGATTCTGATTTTTTCTTTGCCACCAAAGAGAGCAATCAGGAAGTGGTGAATACCATCGTCCAGTATTGCAAGACGAACCTGCCGAGATATTATCATGTGGATTCACTGCGGGATATTCAGGTGCTGACTCCGATGCAGAGAGGTGAATGCGGTGCAGTAAATCTGAATCAGGTGCTGCAGGAAGCCATGAATCAGTCAAGGATCTTTTTGCGGAGAGGCGGAACACAGTACCGGCTGAAGGATAAGGTGATGCAGATCCGGAATGATTATGATAAGGAAGTATTCAATGGAGACATTGGAACCATCACGAAAGTAGATATGGAAGAGCGGGAACTGACAGTTTTGTTTGATGAACGGGAAGTGGTTTACGATGTGACGGAACTGGATGAGCTGACACTTGCCTATGCGGTGACAATTCACAAATCACAGGGAAGCGAATATCCAATCGTTGTCATGCCATTTACTATGAGTCATTTTGTCATGCTGCAGAGGAATCTCCTTTATACGGGTGTAACCAGGGCAAAAAAGATCCTGGTACTTGTCGGGGAGAAGAAAGCGGTGTATTATGCAATAAAAAATGAGATGACTACTGGAAGAAATACATGTCTGGCAAGACGTTTGCAGCCCGGCAGTAAAGAAGCACAGGAAGTGACGGCGCAGCTTTTAAAAGAGGCAGGGGATGAAAATAACAGCAATGCCTCGTTGAGTCAGCAGCAGAAGAAAGAGAAAATGATTGTCTACAAGAGCAGTATTCAGCCTTCTATGGTGTGTGAAACACCAGCCGTTTATGAAGGAAATCTATGGAAACGCCTGTCTCAGTCAAAGTTCAGAAGCAGCTTTTTCCTAAAAGCAAATGACAGGAGTTATGTATCAGAAAAGGGAATGGAGAAAGTGCGGGAGCATGCCTGTGATTTTATCAGAAAACGTCTTGCACCTGCAGAGATATCAAATGATGGAAAACAGACACCGATGAGAGGACATCCTGTTTTTGTGGCACAGCATGCTACAGCTACCTGTTGCAGAGGTTGTTTAGAAAAATGGCATCATATTCCGAAAGGACGGGAACTCACAGAAACAGAACAGGAATATGTTGTCGACGTGATCATGGAATGGATTAATCGTGAAATGAAAGGAAATGCATTTTGACCAAGTTACTGCGAACGGAGTGGACAGTAATGCTTGGACTGCCACAGGAAGAAGAAAAATTTCTGCTTTACAAATTACAGATAAAGTATTAGTATAAAGAAAAAGAAATCTTCAGGGCAGGGTGAGATTCCCTACCGGCGGTAAAGCCCGCGAGCCGAAAGGCATGATCCGGTGAGATTCCGGGGCCGACAGTACAGTCTGGATGAAAGAAGATGATAGTACAGTTGATTTTTGTATGAATGAATGTAGTATCAAAGCTCTGAGATGGTGATCCATTTCAGAGCTTTTTTTACTTTATAACAGTATGAAAAATAAGAAAATTCATTTATTAATCATATGTAACAGATCAAATTCCCTGCAGATATTTCTGCAGGTTTTTTTTGTGTAACAAGATATTACTTTGTAAGGTTCTTATCATACAAAAACGCTTTGCGGGGATGTGTTCTAACAGGAATAAGAAAGAAGGGATAAAAGTGACAGATCAGGAATATATGCTTCGGGCGATTCAACTGGCCAAAAAAGGAGAAGGCTGGACGAATCCCAATCCGATGGTAGGGGCAGTGATTGTAAAAGATGGGCAGATCATCGGAGAAGGTTATCATAAAAAGTATGGAGAACTTCATGCAGAACGTAATGCGATTGCTTCACTTACCGAATCAGCAGAAGGTGCGGTACTTTATGTTACATTGGAACCTTGCTGCCATCATGGAAAGACGCCTCCATGTACGGAAGCAATTCTTGAACAAAAGATTCAAAAAGTGGTAATCGGTTCCAGAGATCCGAATCCGAAAGTGGCAGGAAAAGGTGCACAGATATTGAGGGAATCAGGCATTACAGTGATTGAAGATTTTATGAGGGAAGAATGCGATCAGCTGAATCCGGTGTTTTTCCATTACATTACAACGAAGATGCCTTATGTAGTGATGAAGTATGCCATGACACTGGATGGGAAGATCGCAACGAAGACAGGAGCATCAAAATGGATTACCGGAGAAGCGGCAAGAAGAGAAGTGCAGCATATGAGGCATCAGTACATGGGAATTATGGCTGGCATTGGAACCGTGCTTGCAGATGATCCGATGTTAAATGTCCGGGTAGAAGGATGGAGAAGTCCTGTCAGGATTCTGTGTGACAGTAAGCTCAGAATTCCGCTGGACAGCCAGATTGTAAAAAGTGCAGAAAAATACCGGACAATCGTGGTTTATGCAGATCAGAAAAATACGGAAGAGAAAATAAAAATATTACATACCATGGGAGTTGAGACCATCTGCTGTCCGGATGAAAAAAACCAGATAGATCTTAAGAAACTGATGGTAAATCTTGGAAACAGAGGTATTGACAGTATTCTTCTGGAAGGCGGAGGTACGTTAAATGACAGTGCTCTGAAAGCGGGAATCGTACAAGAAGTACAGGTGTTTATGGCACCAAAGCTGTTTGGCGGTGTGGGCAGCAAGACACCGGTAGAAGGTATCGGAGTTGAATTTCCATCTGAAGCAGTGGAACTGAAATATACAGAGATCTGTCAGATCGGTGATGACATCAGGATAAGATGCCAGATATGTAAAAAGGAACAGGAGGAATTATGTTTACGGGAATCGTAGAAGAGAAAGGAAAAGTCCGTTATATACAGTTGACCGGAGAATCGGGGATGCTGGCAGTGAAAGCCAGGAAAGTGCTGGAAGGAACAAAGATTGGTGACAGCATTGCCGTGAATGGTGTGTGTCTGACAGTTACGTCGATCCAGCCGGACGGATTTACTGCAGATGTGATGGCAGAGACGATCAGAAGGAGTAGTCTTGGCAGCTGCAAAACAGGAAGTCAGGTGAACCTGGAACGTGCAATGGCTGCGGATGGCAGGTTCGGAGGTCATATAGTAAGTGGACATATTGATGGAACTGGAGTGATTCGTTCCATGCTCCGCGAAGAGAATGCCATATGGGTATCGATTGCGACATCACCGCAGATTTTACATTTGATTGTGGAAAAGGGCTCTGTCTGCATTGATGGAATCAGCCTGACGGTTGCAAAGGTTGACGAAGCTGGTTTTCAGGTGTCAGTCATTCCACATACGGGAGAAGAAACCACACTTTTGAAAAAGGTACCGGGTGATCTTGTTAATCTGGAAAATGATGTGGTTGGAAAGTACATAGAAAAACTGCTTGGTATCAGAAAAAATGAAGAAGAGAAAACAGAATCCGGAATTACGATGGAGTTTCTTGAGGAATTCGGGTTTTAGAACAGGAGGATATACATTATGCCACAAAACTATCAGTACAACACAATTGAAGAGGCACTGAGGGATTTAAGAGAAGGAAAGATAGTTCTGGTTACGGATGATCCGGACAGAGAAAATGAGGGAGATCTGATATGTGCGGCAGAGTTTGCAACCCAGAAAAATATTAATTTTATGGCGACTTATGCAAAGGGACTCATCTGTACGCCGATGAGTGCAGAAATTGCAGCCAAATTGAATTTTCCGCCGATGGTCGCTGAAAACACGGATAATCACAGTACAGCATTTACTGTGGCAGTGGATCACAAAGATACAACGACCGGTATTTCAGCAGCAGAGCGCTCCTATACCATTATGAAGTGCGTGGATGATGAGGCAAAACCAGAGGATTTCAGAAGACCGGGACATGTATTTCCGCTTATAGCCAGAAAAGGAGGAGTTCTGGTGCGGAATGGTCATACAGAGGCAACCACGGACCTTATGAGACTGGCCGGACTGAAAGAATGTGGTGTGTGCTGTGAGGTTATGAAAGACGATGGAACCATGATGCGTACATCACAGTTATGGGAACTGGCAAAAGAGCATGGGCTTACATTTATTACGATCCGTGATCTGCAGGATTATATAAGAATACATGAAAAACATGTAAAAGAGGAAGCAGTCGCAGATCTTCCAACGCAATACGGCGATTTTAAAATGTATGGATATATCAATGACATTACAGGAGAGCATCATCTGGCACTGGTGAAAGGTGATATAGGAGATGGGGAAGATGTGCTTTGCCGGGTACATTCGGAGTGTCTGACCGGAGATGCATTTGGATCGCTCAGATGCGACTGTGGTCTGCAGCTACAGACAGCAATGCGCCAGGTTGAAGCAGAAGGTAGAGGAATTATTCTTTATATGAGACAGGAAGGCAGAGGAATTGGCCTGATTAATAAGATTAAAGCATATGCACTTCAGGAGCAGGGATACGATACTGTGGAGGCTAATGTGAAGTTAGGATTTGCACCGGATCTCAGAGAGTACTGGATTGGGGCACAGATACTGGCAGATCTTGGTGTGAAATCATTAAGATTATTGACAAATAATCCGGACAAAATCTATGGACTTGGCGAATTTGGGCTGAAAATCAATAAGAGAGTGCCGTTGGAGATTCCACCACAAAAGTATGACCGAAAATATATGAAGACAAAGCAGGAAAAGATGGGACATATTTTCCGGGAAATAAATGTCTGAAAAACAATCAATAAAAGGAGAAAAAAATGAGACAGATTAATTTAGTAGAAGGAAAAGTAGTAGCACCAGAGGGAATGAAAGTTGGTATTGTGGCAGCGAGATTCAACGAAATTATTGTAAATAAACTATTGGGAGGGGCAGTTGACGGATTAGTAAGACACGGGGTAGAAGAAGAAAATATTACTGCGGCATGGGTACCGGGAGCATTTGAGATTCCATTGGCAGCACAAAAAATGGCACAGTCAGGCAAATATGATGCAGTTATCTGCGTGGGAGCGGTTATTCGTGGAGATACCTCACATTATGATCTGGTGTGCAATGAGTCTGCCAAAGGAATCGCACAGGTTGAACTTGCAACAGGAATCCCGGTCTTATTCGGTGTAATCACGACTGAGAATATTGAGCAGGCTATTGCACGCGCGGGAAGCAAAGCAGGGAACAAAGGTTATGACTGTGCATTATCAGCGATTGAGATGGTCAATCTCATGAAGCAGTTCTAAATAAATATATACTGAAAACGTTTTCAAAAAAAGGCTGATTTAGTTTCAAAATCAGTCTTTTTTGTGCCAAAATATACGTGAAACAGGGAAAAATATGGATTGTATGAGAACGTTTTCAAATGTATGGATGGTAATTCAGGGACTGTTTATGTAATATGATACCAAGATCAAAAATCCAGTAGAAAGGAATGAAAAATATGGAAGCAGTTGTTCTTGAAATCATAAAAAAGAATCAGCAGTTCTTGCAAAGAATGGACGGATTATAAAGCTTCAGCGGTCTGACTTGTGGCCTGGTGATATCATTGAAATTTCTGAGGCAGATTTACAGAAAAACGGGAGCAACAGAATCGACAGAACCAATCATTTCTACGAAAAAATAACACATTATGCAACAGCTGCAGTACGTGCACTGATGCCCTGCAGTGCAGTCGGATATAAAAAATAAAATTAAGAAATCGAATAAAACACCTTCAGGATATAACAGACAAAATAGTTTTCCAAGATGAAAAAATAGTCTAAAAGGGATATATTTATCATACAGGATTGTGATATAATGTGCCATTGACATCAGCAGCCAGTATCTTTGGATCCCTTTTGAGGAACGTATCTGGTAGGTATCCAGTGCCAGCCGGGTCTTACATTGTCTGAAAAAGACCTCAATCGGCCATCTGCACACATAGCAGGAAAGGATCTCCAGCGTTGATAATGCCACGTTTGTGCTGATAAAAGCCCGCAGTGCTTTGGGATTTCCAAATGCCTTTTCAGGATAACTTAAAAGAACAACCGCATTTTCGATACCATTCAGGTTTCCTTCATACCGGTACACATAATATTTTCGGTTTTTGACTGTCACAAGGTCAAATCCCTTCTCTGTTACTGATAATTCAGCAGCAAGTTCGCTGAGCTTCTTTTTCATTCCTGACGGGTACAGCAGGCGGTTTGTTTTTAAAGCCCCAATGGTATGGAACCCCTTCTGTACAAATGTGTTAATTAATTTTTCAGAAACATACCAGCAGTCACAAAGGAAATACGACATGACTGGAGGTTCTGGCAGTTCCTTTGCAATGCTCTGCACAATACCATTTCTGGCAAGGCTTGGAGCTGTGGCAGTTAATACTGGACTCAATTACGTATTAATATTTGGAAAGGCCGGATTTGCATCTATGGGAATAAAAGGTGCGGCGACGGCAACTCTCGTTTCACAGTTGTTAAATATGTTTCTTATCCTTATTGGCTTTATTATTTGTATAAAGAATGATGAAAATAAGCCAGTGATGTCATTGCATTTCAGAAAGATTACCATTTGGGAATATTTTATAATGATTATGCCGATTTTAATCAGTGAGTTTCTGTGGAGTCTGGGGCAGAATGTAGAGTCTGCAGTATATGGTCATTTAGGGACAACAAGCCTTGCTGCCTATACTATTACGTGTCCGATACAGAGTCTTATTATCGGGGCATTGAGCGGTTTGTCTGCGGCATCTGGAGTTATGATAGGAAAGCGCCTGGGAAAGAAACAGTATGATGATGCTTATACGGAATCCAGAAAAATCATGTATGCAGGGTTATTCGGCTCATTTTTGGTATTATTGTTACTTATATTGTTTGCAGGAACGTATGCAGGATTTTATCGTGTGGATCAAAGTGTTAAAGAAACTGGAAAAATGCTGCTTATCGTTTTTGCTCTGTATGCTCCAGTTAAAGTTGAAAATATGATTCTTGGTGGAGGCATTATAAGAAGTGGTGGTAATACAAAAATTATTATGATCATAGATATTATTGGAACCTGGTGTATTGGGATTCCGTTGTGTATTATTGCTGCGTATGTTTTTCAGTGGGGAATTGTAGGCGTATATGCATTGTTTACCACTGAAGAAATTTTTAGGTTGATCATATCACTCATTATTTTCAGAAAACGCAAATGGATGCGCAGCTTATCATAACTGACGTGAGATATCAAACTGGTGCTCTTTCTTTATTTCGATAGTCAGTGGGAGTCATCTTATATGCTTTCTTGAACGTTCGGCAAAAATGATCCACGTTGTTAAATCCGGTGTTATTAGAGATTGTGGCTATTTTTTCTTCTGTATTTATCAGAAGAAGTGCTGCTTGTTTAAGGCGATAGTTGATAAGATACTTAACCGGTGTCAGTTTAAGATTATTCTGAAAAAGATGAAGGGCAGTACTCTTGCTGATATTTGCAGTTCTGGCAATATCCTCAAGTGTTATATTTTCCGAATAATGTGCATGAACGTATTGCATCATCAGCTGAAGCCGTGTTCTGGAAATTACAGCGCCCATGTTTTCAAATTGATCAAAAGTCAGATTTTCTAAAAGCAATATCCAGAGTTGCTGAACTGACATAGATACAATAATCTCACGGTTAAATTCTGTTTCCTGTACTGCAATTATTGTTTTTATGATTTCAAGAACTTTTTTCTGCCAGGGAATATCTGGTTGAAAAACGAGATATTCAAGAGAAGATGAAATTACAGGATTGATATATTTTTTATAAATGAGACTGTCCTGTGGTGCAATAAATGAAGGCTGAAACAGAAAATTGGGAATGATGGCATCGCTTGAGGACTGTAATCGATGGAGAATTTTGGAATTGATCATTATGCCGTTACCCTCATTAAGTTCAAAGTGAACCGTACCAATATCAAAAACCACATTTCCGCTTTCGATATATATAAATTCCAGCTCACTGTGCCAGTGCCAGTCGATGCACTTAAAATCAAACAGAGCTATATTTTCATAATAGTAGCGAAAAGGATACTCGGCGCTTCCATGATGGACGGTTTCCATTAAGTTGGCATCCGTTGTTGTTTTGGTGAATTGATTTTGAAAACTCATGGCTATTAATACCTCATATAATTGAACAATGCGATATATTACAATAAAATATGAAAAAATTACAATGAAATTAGTATCTACATATTATATAATACAAACAAATATTATTCAAGGAGCATCTTACATGAAGAATTATAAAAAAACCAAATTGGCCTGTTATCTTGGATTTATAACACAGGCGATCGCTGCTAATTTCGCACCGCTTTTATATTTGAAGTTTCATGCGGAATACAATATTACACTTGGAAATATTGCACTTATTTCCACCTGTTTTTTCTTTACCCAGCTTATAGTTGATTTATTTTGTGCCAAATTTGTTGATAAAATAGGGTACAGAATATGTATTGTAACTTCAGAAGCCTGCTCAGCCATAGGCCTTGTAGGACTTGCTTTTCTCCCGGGAATTCTTCCGAATCCTTTTGCAGGAATTATAATAAGTGTAATTATATATGCAATTGGCAGCGGGCTTATTGAAGTGCTTTGCAGCCCGATCATTGAGGCATGTCCATTTGACAATAAAGAAGCAACTATGAGCTTGCTTCATTCTTTTTATTGCTGGGGAGCAGTAGGAACAATTCTTGTTTCAACAATTTTCTTTGCAGTATTTGGAATCGACAGCTGGAAATGGCTGGCAGTTCTGTTAGCCTTGATTCCGACAGTAAATATCTATAATTTTGCAACCTGTCCTATTGAATATCTTGTAGATGAGAACGAGGGAATGAGCATATCAGCACTTTTTAAAACACCATTATTCTGGATTGCTATTATTTTGATGGTATGTTCAGGTGCTTCTGAATTATCTATGGCACAATGGGCCTCTGCATATGCTGAGGCAGCGCTTGGCTTAAGTAAAACAATGGGAGATCTTCTGGGACCATGTTTATTTGCTGTCTCCATGGGAATCAGCAGAATACTATATGGAAAATACGGAGAAAAAGTAGATCTGTCAAAGTTCATGCTTGGTTCAGGTGCGTTATGCGTAGTATGTTATGTTCTTGCATCACTCTTTTCAAATCCTGTAGTTGGACTTACAGGATGTATCCTGTGTGGCTTTTCTGTTGGAATCATGTGGCCGGGTACATTAAGTATCTCATCTAAGAAGTTTCCGGCAGGTGGTACTGCAATGTTTGCACTTCTTGCCATGGCTGGAGATCTGGGAGGAAGCATCGGTCCTGGTATTGTTGGACGAGTAACCCAGATGGCGGGAGATAATATAAGGAGCGGCATGTTGGTCGGCCTGATCTTTCCCGTGGTAATGGTAATCGGACTCTTATTTTTTGATAAGATAAAGTCCAGATAACTTTTCAAAATTGGTCTACAGAAAAGAGATGAAAATACGAATGGAAACAAAACAAATTATTCTTGAAACAAGGACGGATGAGGATGTTATAGAAATAACACTGGCAATGATTGATCTACAAGTGCCTGTATTACATGAACCACGATATACTGATTTGGGTTATGAAAGTTGTTTTTTGTGTGGGAAAGACTTGCAAATGCGTATAATTCATAGAAAAATAATTATATAAAAACTCTTTTGAAGAATGTCTGATTTACAAGGCTTAGGAACTTCTTGACAGTGATATTGATTTGATATATGATTGTACCAAATAAAGGGGAGTAACCTATGCTTTTAAAACGTGCGTTTGTGGTATCGTCAGTACGGTGGAAACATCCGGTGCCGCAAGAAAATGGTGAGACTTTTATTGCATTTTTGTTATGCAATAAAGGTTTCTTTTTTTATACATTTTTATCGAAAAGATCTTTCATTGCATAAAAATCCAATAGACATTTATGAAAAGAGGAGGCATAAGTGATGAAAGAAATTTATCAACAGACAGTAAAAGATAAAATCCAACGTCAAAACCAGGAGTTTTCGATGGAAGGTCTGCGAGTATTGGATTTTACTTATCGTGAAATTCCAGAGAATCACACATTAACTATAGAAGATGAGAATCACCTGGTATTTCTTGGTTTGGTCGCGATGATGGATCCGCCGAGAGAAGAATCATCTGGAAATTTTGGCGCAATCTTAGCAGTTCTTTGTGCATCAATTGCAGGGCTGCCGGTTCCATTTGCCCCGGTACATCTGCTGTTTATTAATCTTTTGACAGACAGCCTTCCGGCAATTGCATTAGGAATGGAACCACATAGAAGTGAAGTGATGAATGAGAAGCCAAGATCAGCAGATGAATCGATACTGACAAAAGATTTTCTTAGTAAGATCGGTCTGGAAGGTTTTGTGATTGGAGCTATGACAATGATTGGATTCTTAACAGGATATCATCAGAACGGAGCATTGCTCGGAAGTACATATGCGTTTGGAACTCTTTGCCTTGCTCGACTGTTTCATGGATTCAACTGCAAATCAGATCATCCGGTCATTTTCACAAAAGTATTCTTCAACAATAAATGGTTGCAGGGAGCATTTGTACTTGGTGGCGCAATTGCATTTGTGATCAATGTGCCAATGAGCTTTTTGGAAAAGATAATTCTTGGAAAGACAAAAGAAAACAATCAATGGGCTAAAAAATTAGCAAGACCGGTAAGTTTGTTTCTTACAATTATATTACTGGTCAGTGTGATTGGTTTGGTTATATTTGGAGTAATTCCACAACTTACACAGACAACGGGAAATCTGATGACAAGTATTGCTGACTTTATCCCACAGATGAAAAACTGGATCCGTGAGTTTTCACATGATAACCAGGAGATCATGAAACTGGTAAATCAACTTCAGTTTAATCCTGACCAGGCAATCAAATGGGGGATAAGTATTCTTGGGAGTGGAGCCGGAAATATGATGAACACAACAATGTCAGCATTAGGTTACATTGCAAGTGGATTAGCGACCTTTTTTATTGCATTTACGGCATTGATTCCTATCTTTGGAGCTTTTATTGGATGTGCAGTGGGTAGTTTTTTGATCTTCATGGTAAGTCCAAAACAAGCAGTTTTATTTATTATTATATTTTTACTCTTACAGCAGATTGAAGGTAATCTGATTTACCCGCATGTTGTTGGCGGATCTGTTGGCCTTCCGTCGATTTGGGTGCTGGCGGCAGTGACAATCGGTGGAAATCTTATGGGAATAGTAGGTATGCTCATTTTTATTCCGACTGTATCGGTGTTTTATACTATTTTTCGCGAATATGTCTATTTGCGTCTGAAAAAACAGAATATAAAACGAGTAACGCGGACAGAAGTGGAAGAATATGATAAGAGGATGTAATTGAGTGATGAAACTGGCAGAATTAAGACGTAGGGAAACTTACGTCTTTTTTTAATGTGACATACATCACGGAAAATGATAAACTTTTTAATTATAATACAAAAGGAAAGCAAGACAGAAGCAGTTTATTATCAATGACTGTAAAAGTTATGCCAGCGAGGTTGATAAAATGGGACAGATAACGATCAGAGAACTGGAGAATATGGATTTTTTTAAAGAAATACCAAAGGATATTCTGCAGAATCTGCTTAATGAAAGTAAGGTTGTTTCATATAAGAAAAAGGAAGTGATTTTTCATTCACGCAGCAGAACGAAAACAGTATATTTCGTGTATTCTGGGGAAGTGATGCTTTACAATCTGACCAAGCACGGAAATAGAAAGGTGATTTTTATCCTGGGAAAAGGACAGCTTTTAAATCAGAGTATTGTAAGCAAAAAGCCAAATGCACTTTTTTGTGAGGCTGCCTGTCCAGTGAAGGTAATAGAAATTGCAGAAGAACAATTCCTTCAGCTTATGGAGCAGAGCCATGCTTTAACAAGAGCTGTTCTGAGAGAATATGAAAGAAATCTCTGGCGAATGGGTCACCAGTTAAAAAATACGACCGGAAACATGCAGATGGAGCGAAAAATAGCTGCAAAATTATGGAAGCTAGGTCGTGATTTTGGTGTGGATACGGAAGATGGGGTGATGATAGATATTGATCTTACTATTACCCTGATGGCGGACTTAGTTGGTGCACCAAGGGAAAATGTTTCCCGTGCCTGTAAAGTTCTTACGGACAGAGGTTTGATTCGTTATGGTAATAAGAGGTTTACACTGACAGATTCTGATGGTCTTGCAGACTTTTATAAAATGTGATTATGAGAAAGGGGTATCTGATGGGAAAACGACTCAACAGTGATGAGATGCAGAAGATTTTTGAAATTCTGCAGAAATCGTACGATATCTTTGGACCGAAAATTTACCGGGGAGCAGGCTGCTTTTCAGATACAGATATAGTTCGTTATGGTTTGCTGAACAGTTGGGAAGAACTTGTCTGGAATCAGAAGTCAGATTACAGTTTTAAGGAAGTGCTGCTTCCGGTTTCGGAGACAATTCTTTATTTTACGGAAAACGAGACAAAAACCGCAGATGAAGCGGCAAGACAGCGATTGGTTTTTGTGAAAAGCTGTGATTTTCATGCTCTGAAACGTCTGGATGAGATATACATGAAAAACGGTGCAGAAGATTATTATTACAGAAGAATGCGGGAAAATACAGTTTTTGCTGTGATGGGTTGTAAAGAATCTGGAAAAAATTGTTTCTGTGTAAGTATGGGGACAAATCGTTGTGAAGAATATGATATGTATATTTTTCCGGATGAAAAGGGCTGCTATATGGAACTGAGATGCAGAGAACTGGAAGTATTATTATGGGATTATGGACAGAATGCACAGGAGAAACTGAATTTTGTGGAAAAGAATGAGATACATGTAGAGATTCCGGAGAAACTCCCAGATGCAATTCATCAGGATCCTATGTGGCAGGAATATGGCAGCCGCTGTATTGGCTGTGGTCGCTGCAATTTTGTCTGTCCGACATGTACCTGTTTTACTATGCAGGATATTTTTTATAAAGATAATCCAAAGGCAGGAGAGCGGCGCCGTGTATGGGCTTCCTGTCAGGTGAATGGATATTCTGACATTGCAGGAGGACACAGCTTCCGTCAGAGTCAGGGTGAAAGAATGCGCTTTAAGGTATTACATAAAATTTCGGATTATAAGAAAAGATTTGGATACCACATGTGTGTTGGATGCGGACGTTGTGAAAATGTGTGTCCGGAATATATTTCCTATGTTGCATGCCTTCAGAAACTGAATGAAAAGGAGGGGAAATAAGATGACAAATGAATATATTCCTTTCTTATCTAAGATAAAAGAAATTGTGAAGCATACAGAGACAGAATATACATTTCGTATGACATATGTGGGTGAAGTAAAACCAGGACAGTTTTTTGAAGTTTCTATTCCTAAATATGGTGAGGCACCGATTTCTGTCAGTGGCATAGGAGAAGATTATGTTGATCTGACGATACGTAAGGTTGGTAAGGTGACCGGAGAGATTTTTGAATTAAATGAGGGAAGCAGCTTTTTTATGCGTGGTCCTTATGGAAAGGGTTTTGAAAAAGAAAATTATCAGGGAAAAGAGCTGATCGTAGTAGCAGGTGGAACAGGAGTATCTCCTGTGAGAGGCGTGATCAGTTACTTCGGTGAGCATCCGGATGAAGTAAAAAAATTACATACAATACTTGGGTTTAAATCTCCGGCAGATATTTTATTCCGTGATGATTTGAAGAACTGGGAACAGCAGATGGATCTGATTCTGACGGTGGACTCATCCGATGTCCCTTTCTATAGAACGGGGCTTGTTACAAAATATATTCCAGAACTTGAACTTGATAATATTCATGAAACTGCAGCTATTGTTGTCGGACCGCCGATTATGATGAAATTTGCAGTAGCAGAGCTTTTAAAGATGGGAATGCAGGAAGAACAAATCTGGATCTCGCAGGAACGAAAAATGTGCTGTGGACTTGGTAAATGTGGGCATTGTCGAATGAATGACACATATATTTGTCTGGATGGTCCGGTATTCTGTTATTCAGAAGGTAAAAAATTGTTTGATTAGGGAGGAAATTATAATGGATATCAATACAAAGAAACTGAAGAAAAATGCCTTCCGTGTATCAAAAGTCCGTGGGCTTACGGCTTCCAGAGTGCGTGTTCCGGGAGGCTGCTGTAATGCGGATGTCATGCAGCAGGTAGTAGATATTGCCAGAAAATATGGAAATGGCCAGATTCATCTTACCACCCGTCAGGGATTTGAAATTGAAGGAATCCATATGGAAGATATGGATAAAGTTAATGAGATGCTTCAACCGATCATTGATAATCTTCAGATCAATCAAAATGAAGCAGGTACCGGGTATCCGGCATCAGGAACCAGAAATGTCTGTGCATGTATCGGAAACAGAGTCTGTCCTTTTGGAAATTATAATACAGCAGTCTTTGCAAAGAGAATTGAAAAAGCTATATTTCCTAATGATCTTCATTTTAAAATTGCACTTACAGGTTGTGCTAATGACTGTATCAAGGCGAGAATGCATGATTTTGGAATTATTGGTATGACAGAGCCACAATATGACCCTAACCGTTGCGTTTCCTGTGGTGCATGTGTAAAAGGCTGTGATAAGCTTTCGGTGGATGCATTAAAGATGGAAAACTACCGGATCGTGCGCAATGAGGAAAAATGTGTGGGATGTGGAGTCTGCGTGACAAAATGTCCGACCAGAGCATGGACCAGAAGTGCAAAAAAATACTATCGTCTGACACTTATGGGACGAACAGGAAAGAAAAATCCACGTCTGGGAGAAGATTTTCTGATCTGGGCAGATGAAGACACCATCATCAAAGTTATCCTGAATACCTATAAATTTGTGAAAGAATATATTGATCCAAATGCGCCTGGCGGTAAGGAACATGTGGGGTATATTATTGACCGTGTGGGTTTTGCGGAATATAAAAAATGGGCGTTGGATGGTGTAGAGATTCCACCTGAAACAGTCGTGAAAGACAATATTTACTGGAGCGGTATACATTACAGATAATTCAGGTTTGCTGCATGGATATGCTTTGAATCAATATTCCATTGTATGGGATTCGCACAAAAGAAAAGAGGAAGATCAGAAATATGAGACAGGAAAATAGAGAAATAAAAGAGTTTAATGAAATCATAGAAGTTATGAAAAACTGTGATGTGTGCAGACTGGCACTTAACGATGATGAGTATCCATATATTTTACCATTGAATTTTGGAATGGAAATAGTTGATGGAAAAGTTAATCTGTATTTTCACAGTGCTCTTGAAGGTTATAAAGCAGACCTTATTAAAAAAGATAACAGAGCGTCATTTGAAATGGATTGCAAACATCAGCTTCAGTATTTTGAGGAAAAAGGTTACTGTACAATGGCATATGAAAGTGTGATTGGCAGAGGACGCATTAAAATTCTTGATGAAGAAGAAAAAATGGATGCACTAAAGAAACTTATGGATCATTATCATATGGGAAAAGATGCTTATTTTAATCCGGCAGCAATTTCCAGAACACTTGTATACGTTTTGGAGGTAGAAAAAATGACAGGAAAAAGAAAGAAACCGAAGTAATAGAATCACTCAATAAAGCCGATGCAGGATTTTGGAATCCAGTATCGGCTTTGTTGATTTTATAAAGATTTTGAAAAATTTATTTGCTATGGTTCATCAGCGTTCTGATATCTTCTTCCGGTGTGGTGATCGGTGCAATACCATAATTTTCCACCAGAAAGTTCAGAATATTAGGAGACAAAAACGCCGGAAGTGAAGGACCAAGACGGATATTTTTAATACCAAGATGCAGGAGAGTTAACAGGATGCAGACGGCTTTCTGTTCGTACCAGGAGAGAACGAAGGAAAGCGGAAGTTCATTTACGGAACATCCAAATGTATCTGCAAGTGCCACGGCAACCTGGATCGCACCATAAGCATCATTACACTGTCCCATATCCATCAGTCGCGGCAGACCACCAATCTCTCCCAGATCGAGGTCATTGAAACGGAATTTGCCACATGCCAGGGTGAGAACGATACTGTCAGAAGGTGTCTGTTTCACGAATTCGGTGTAATAGTTTCGTCCCGGTTTAGCACCATCACAGCCGGCAACCAGGAAGAAATGGCGGATCGCACCTGATTTTACAGCTTCTACTACAGTATTCGCATGAGACAGGATGGCTGCATGACCAAAACCGGTTGTTACTTTTGTTCCGCCATTGATGCCTGTGAGTATCTGATCTTCTTTGTAACCACCCAGTTCCAGTGCTTTTTCAATAACCGGCGTAAAATCTTTCTTTTCATCAATATGAACAGCACCTGGGAAAGCAACTACTTCTGTTGTAAATACTCTGTCAGCGTAGCTGTTTTTTGGCGGCATCAGACAGTTGGTAGTGTAAAGAATAGGAGCAGGAAGATGATCAAACTCTTTCTGCTGATTCTGCCATGCGGTTCCAAAGTGTCCTTTTAAGTGAGAGAATTTCTTTAAAAGTGGATAGGCATGGGCGGGGAGCATTTCACCGTGGGTATAGATGTTGATTCCTTTTCCTTCTGTCTGTTCAAGTAAAAGCTGCAGGTCTTTCAGATCATGACCAGTCACGACAATAAAAGGTCCTTTTTCTATGGTAAGAGTAACTTCGGTTGGCTCTGGCGTTCCATAGGTTTCTGTATTTGCCTTGTCAAGAAGTGCCATACACTTCAGGTTGATTTCCCCTACTTTCAGTACTGTAGGAAGCAGAGCCTCAATACTTTCTTCATAGCCAATCTTAAATAATGCCTCGCAGAAGAAACGATTTACTTCGGCATCTTCGAAATTCAGAACATTTGCGTGATAGGCATAGGCTGCCATTCCGCGAATCCCGAAAAGAATAAGAGACTTCAAAGAACGGATATCTTCGTCGGCATTCCACAGCTGCTGCATATCGTATTCGTCTGTTCTACCGCACGGTGACTGACATTTGCCGCAGTCAGGAACCAGTCTTTCTTTTTCTGCTCTGACTTTTTGTATCATATTTTTGATTGACGCATCATCAAAACTTACATTTGTAACTGTAGTAAACAGCCCTTCGATCATGACCTGCCAGGTACTTTTGGAAATAGTTTCTGCGCCATCGACAGCTCTTGCAAGACTGATCAACGCACCTGTCAGTTCATCCTGTAATTTGGCGGTATCTGCCTTTTTTCCACAGACACCGGCATTTCCTGTACAGCCGGTACATCCGACTGTCTGTTCACACTGAAAGCAAAACATTTTCTTATCCATTATTGTATTCTCCTTTTTTATTCTATAGTTTTCCCATCAATACTTATCGTTATAACCTGCCATGGGATAAATTTTTCACTATTTTGAAGTGCTTTTTTGGCTGCCATCTCCAGACCACCACAGCATGGAACTTCCATTCTTACAATTGTCACACTTTGAATGTTGTTGTTTTGAATAATCTCGGTCAGTTTCTCACTATAATCCACCTGATCTAATTTTGGACAACCAATTAAAGTTACCTTATTTCGAATAAAATCCTGATGAAAGCTTGCATATGCGTAAGCAGTACAATCAGCTGCGATTAAAAGCTTTGCACCATTAAAATATGGTGCACTGACTGGAGCCAGCTTAATCTGTACCGGCCAGTTCTGAAGTGTTTTTTTCTGTGCTTCTTTCACGGCTTCTTCATCATATTCAGGGGCTTCTCTTTCTTCAAAAGAAATGGCACCTGTGGGACATTCCGGGAGACAATCGCCTAGTCCGTCACAGAAATGTTCTCTTACCAGTTCGGCTTTTCCGTTAATGATATCAATAGCACCTTCGTGACAGGCACTTGCACAGGCACCGCAGCCGTTACATTTGTCTTTATCAATCCTGATAATCTTTCTTATCATTTTATCCTCCGTCAATAGTATTTAACTTTTGTTTCTGCTAAAATTATAGTATGATAAATACAACTTGTATGTTTGATTTCCAACAGGAGGAACGATTTTGGAGAAATATTTGCCTATTCTAAGAAACAGTCCATTTTTTAAAGGTCTTACTGATAACGAGATATTATCTATATTGCATTGTGTAAATGCAACAGTAATTTTAAAAAAACGAGATTCATATATTTTCAGAGCAGGAGATTCTACCGAGGTAATGGGACTTGTGGTGTCAGGCTGTGTCCTTGTTATGCAGGAAGATCTCTGGGGACATCGGAATATTTTGGCAAAATGTCACGCCGGTGATTTTTTTGGAGAACCATATGCAGCAAGTCCGGGAGCGGTTTTAAATATCAGTGTGGTGGCAAATGAGGATTGTGAGATTATTTTGTTTAATATCCAGAGACTTCTGGTTACTTGTCCAACTGCATGTGAGCATCATCAGAAGCTGATCCGTAATCTGGTCAGTGTCCTGGCAAATAAGATACTGATTCTGAACGATAAGATCACACATGTTGGCAAGCGAACGACAAGGGATAAACTATTGTCATATCTGTCAGCCGAGTCCATCAGACATTCATC
>OIWK01000965.1_pt1 | contig 29641 bp, 29 predicted proteins | sample 1587401 | NCBI WGS metagenome assembly OIWK01 (sample SAMEA3888911, study PRJEB22519) | human gut metagenome | biome: human gut; feature: human-associated habitat; material: faeces | place: Denmark | collected 2009 | reverse complement strand
CAATATTAATTTGGTTAAAATGAACAACTTAAAATGTTTTTCAGACACGCTCTAGAGCGTGTCTGAAAAATCAGCCGGTGTATGTTTCAGAGTCTTATGGAAACATATACCGGCTGTTGATTTATTTGAGCAAAAACGACAGGCAGGGATGTGTAGGTTTTCTGTGCTGTCTGGCGAATGGATTCTGCGAATTAAGACTTTGACGGAATAAACGGTGCAATCGCTCCTGCTACATTCGAGATTGGCATGGTCTGGAGCCATATATGTCCCGGGCCGGTGATGACGGTGTTGAAGATGCCTTCCCCGCCAAAAAGCATATTTTTTACACCGGGAACGGTCTGGATATCCATGGAACAGGTGGCTTCCATAGCAGCCAGATAACCGGTATCCACGATGATCTGCTGACCGGGTTGCAGGTCGTATTCGACAACATGGCCGTCAAATTCCAGGAATACCATCCCTTCTCCGGCAAGGCGCTGCATGATAAATCCCTCACCGCCGAAGAGTCCGGAACCGAAGCGTTTCTGGAAGAAAACAGAAAGGTTTACCCCGGCTTCGGAAGCGAGAAAACCGGACTTTTGTACAATCAGTTCCCGCCCGGGGGAAATCTGATAAGGAAGAATACTTCCCGGGAAGCAGGAGGCAAAAGCAATCATGCCGGGACCGCCCTGGGCAGTATAGATATTCTGAAACATGGATTCACCGGAAAACATTCGTCCGAAAGCCTTTCCGATGCCGCCGTTGGTAGAAGTCGCCATGTGCATGTTTGGAGACATCCAGCTCATGGCTCCTTTTTCTGTGATCATTTTTTCACCGCCGTCCAGATAACAGATAACAACGGGTAAAGTGTCGCCCTGAATTTCATAACGCATAATATGTACCTCCTGTATAGAAAATTTGCAGCTGTTCAGTTATGAGCAAGTAGCGAAGCGGATTGCGAATATCCGCTTGAATGAGTTCCGGAGTTTTTTACATCCTGCCTGGAACAGTGAAAATCATGGTTATGATGATGTTTCTACTGGTATTATATCAAAGTAGACAGCTGGATGATATGGAATTAAGAAAAAAGTAAACAATAAAATTTGAAAAAAGTGTTTGACAAATATATATGTATGTGGTAATTTATAGAAAAGTTTAGTGTAGTAAACCGTTGAAGCGGAGATCAAAGCAGTTATGCGCGCACAGAGAGTCCGGGAGGGTGAGAGCCGGGTGGAGATGCAGGCTGCCAAATGGACCGCTGAGGGCGCAGTGAACAGTCATTATTTCGAATCGGCTCAGTATTCTGCGACGTGGGGCATACGTCAGTTGCCGGGAATATGAAGGTATTCCGCAAAGCGCACAGTGCAAACTGTGAAACAAGGTGGTACCGCGGGTAGTTTATCATACGCTCGTCCTTGACAGAAGAACAAGTTTCTGTCGAGGGCGGGCGTTTTTTCGCGTTGTGTATCAATAATTGATCCAGTGAATCAATTTTGATTCGCGGGCAACAAGTCAAGGTTCATGCTTGCCTGAGTCTTTCGCGGCAGGACAGAAAAACAAAGGGAAAGACAGTAACAGAAAAGATTTACAGGAGGTGCCCGAATGTATCCAACATTAGAAAAGGTAAAAGAAATCGCAGCCAGTGGAGAGTATCGCAGGATTCCCGTATGTAAGGAGTTATATGCGGATCGATATACACCCGTAGAAGTGATGCGGGTTTTGCGGAAAGCAAGTAAGCATTGCTATCTGCTCGAGAGTGCCAGTCAGACGGAGGTGTGGGGAAGATTTTCTTTTCTCGGTTATGAGCCGGCGATGGAGATCACCTGTACGGATGGAGTCCTGAATATCCGCAAAACCGGGGAGGATATGGTTGTGACAAAGAAAGTGGAACATCCGGGCGATACTCTGCGGGAGATTATTGAACAGTATAAAACACCGGTGATGGAAGAACTTCCACCATTTACCGGCGGGCTGGTAGGGTACTTTTCCTATGACTATATCAAATACAGCGAACAGAAATTAAAACTCGAAGATAAAGAGCAGCAGGATTTCAGGGATATGGATCTGATGTTGTTCGATCAGGTGATTGCCTTTGATCATTACCGTCAGAAAGTGTTGCTGATCGCCGGAGTGATGACCGATGATCTGGAAGCGTCTTATCAGAAGACAGAAGGAAAACTGGAAGAGATGGCACAGCTTCTGAAAACCGGACCGCATATGGAATTCGAAAAACTGAAGCTGGAGTCCGATATCCGGCCACAGTTCCCGGAAGCAGAATACTGTAAGATGGTGGAGAAAGCCAAACATTACATCCGTGAGGGTGATATTTTCCAGGTGGTATTATCGAATCCGATGCGGGCGAAAGCGACAGGAAATCTTTTCGATACCTACCGGGTGTTGAGAGCGACAAACCCATCTCCGTATATGTTCTATTTTTCCAGCGACGATATTGAGATTGCGGGAGCATCTCCGGAGACTCTGGTAAAACTGGAAGCCGGGAATCTGAGTACTTTCCCGTTGGCCGGAACCAGACCGAGAGGAAAGACAAGGGAAGAAGACAGGGAACTGGAAGCCGGACTTTTAAAAGATGAAAAAGAACGGGCAGAACACAACATGCTGGTGGATCTGGGAAGAAATGATATCGGAAAGATCAGTAAGATCGGCAGTGTAAAAGTGGAAAAATACATGTGTGTGGAACATTTTTCACATGTCATGCATCTTGGTTCTACGGTAGTCGGAGATCTGCGAGAGGATAAAGATGCGGTGGATGCCGTTGATGCAATCCTGCCGGCCGGAACACTCTCCGGAGCACCGAAGTTCCGGGCCTGTCAGATCATCGAAGAACTGGAACACAGCAAACGTGGCATCTACGGTGGGGCGATCGGTTATCTTGATTTTACAGGAAATCTGGATACTTGTATCGCGATCCGCTTGGTTTATAAAAAGAAAGGCGAAATCTGTATTCGTTCCGGTGCCGGTATCGTGGCGGACAGCGTACCGGAGAAAGAATTTGAAGAATGTTGCAATAAGGCACGGGCTGTGGTTCAGGCAATTGCACAGGCACAGGAGGGATTGGAATGATAGTACTGATTGATAATTACGACAGTTTTTCTTATAACTTATATCAGCTGATCGGTTCCGTGGAGCCGGACGTCAAAGTTGTACGAAACGATGCATATACGGTGGAAGAGATCGAGGCGATGAAACCGGAGGCCATCATCCTTTCTCCGGGACCCGGAAAACCGTCCGATGCAGGAATCTGTATTGAGGCGATCCGGTATTTTGCCGGAAAGGTTCCGGTCTTTGGTGTGTGTCTGGGACATCAGGCAATCTGCGAAGCATTTGATGGAACGGTGTCCTATGCGAAAGAACTGATGCACGGAAAACAGAAAGAGATTCATCAGATCGGTGAAAATCAGCTGTTTCAGGGGCTGCCGGAGACATTTCCGGCAGCGCGGTATCACTCACTGGCAGCATTAAAGGAAAAACTGCCGGAAGAACTGAAAGTGACTGCGGAGTCGGAAGACGGAGAAGTGATGGCGGTAGAACACACAAAATATCCGATCTACGGTGTACAGTTTCACCCGGAATCGGTGATGACACCGGATGGTAAGATTATGATAGAGAACTTTATGGATGTAGTCAGAGGGGGAAGAGAACAATGATCAAAGAAGCAATTATCAAAGTGGCAAAAAAAGAAGATCTGACATATGAAGAATCAAAAGCTGTTATGAATGAGATCATGGATGGAGAAACTTCTCAGGTACAGACGGCGGTATATCTGACAGCCTTAGCTATGAAGGGTGAAACCATTGATGAGATCACAGGATCTGCCGAAGGTATGCGTTCCCATGCCCTGCAGTTAAAACATGATATGGATGTCCTGGAGATTGTCGGTACCGGTGGGGACGGTTCCAATTCTTTTAATATTTCCACAACCGCTTCTCTGGTCATCGCAGCAGGTGGTGTTCCGGTAGCAAAACATGGAAACCGTGCGGCATCTTCCAAATCAGGAGCAGCGGATGTACTGGAAGCCCTGGGTGTAAAGATCACGCTGACACCGGAACAGAGTGAAAAAATACTGGAAAAGATCGGGATCTGTTTCCTGTTTGCACAGACTTATCACACCGCGATGAAATATGTGGCACCGGTCAGAAAAGAACTGGGTATCCGCACAGTGTTTAATATTCTCGGCCCGCTGACGAACCCGGCCGATGCAAACATGCAGATCATGGGTGTCTACAGTGAAGAGCTGGTAGAGCCGATGGCACAGGTTCTGGTGAAACTGGGCGTGAAAAAGGGTATGGTTGTGTATGGTACGGACAGCCTGGATGAGATCTCGATGAGTGCACCGACTGCTGTGTGTGAGATCTGTGATGGTAAATTAGCTCCTTATGAGATAGTTCCGGAACAGTTTGGTTACAAAAAATGCGAGAAAGACGAGTTAAAAGGTGACACTCCGCAGGAAAATGCGACCATCACCCGAGCAATCCTCGATGGCAGTGAACAGGGGGCGAAACGACAAGCCGTGTGCATGAACGCTGGAGCCGCTCTGTATGTGGCAGGAAAAGCAGGGACACTGGAAGAAGGTGTACGTCTGGCAGAGCAACTGATCGACAGCGGTGCAGCACTGAAGAAACTGGAAGCATTCATTCGGGAGAGTAATGAAGCATGAATATATTAGAAGAAATTGCAGGAAAGACAAGAGAGCGGATTGACCAGGAAAAAGGTAAGGTATCTGTTGCAGAATTAAAGGAAAGGATCCGGGACCGGGAACAGAATCCGGCGATTCTTCCGACACCGTCTTTTTATCAGGCATTGAAAAAAGAAGGGATGTCCTATATCTGTGAGGTGAAGAAAGCATCTCCGTCAAAAGGACTGATCGCACCGGATTTTCCGTATGTGGAGATCGCAAAAGAATATGAGGCAGCGGGTGCATCGGCGATTTCCTGTCTGACAGAGCCCTTTTATTTTCAGGGATCCGACCGGTATCTGGAAGAGATTACAGCGGCAGTGAATATTCCGGTACTCCGGAAAGATTTTACGGTAGATGAGTATATGATCTATCAGGCGAAAGCCTTTGGTGCATCAGCAGTACTTCTGATCTGTGCGATCCTCGATGATGTACAGCTGAGAGAGTACCGGCAGCTGGCAGAAAGTCTGGGGCTGGATGCGCTGGTGGAAGCACATGATGAGCGGGAAGTAGAGCGGGCATTGGAAGTCGGAGCGAAGATCGTAGGAGTCAATAACCGGGATCTTCGGACATTCCGGGTGGATATGAATAACAGCATCCGGCTGCGGAATCTGGCACCGGAGGAAGTGGTCTTTGTATCAGAAAGCGGAATCAGGACGAGTGCAGATATCAACCTGTTATATGATAACCGGGTGGATGCCGTGCTGATCGGAGAGACGCTGATGCGAAGCCCGGATAAAAAGGCGATGCTTGAGACGCTGAACGGGAAACCACTTTCCCGGTAAATGAGAGAGTGGATGCGGGTAAGGAAGGGAAATCCTGTATAACGCATATCGGGGTAAAAAGCAGCAGGAGAGATTAAGTATGAGCAGAATAAAAATATGCGGTCTGCGGCGGCCGGAGGATATCGCGGCGGTCAATGAGGCAAGGCCGGATTATTGTGGATTTATTGTGGAATATCCAAAAAGCAGACGGAGTATGGACCGGGCAACATTACGGGAACTGGTACGGGGACTGCGGGAGGAAATTGTTCCAGTAGGTGTATTTGTCAATGCACCGAAAGAGCTGGTGGCAGAGCTTCTCGAGGAGGGAACGATACAGATAGCACAGCTTCACGGACAGGAATCGCAGGAATATATACAGGAATTAAAGGTACTGACAGAAAAACCGCTGATTCAGGCATTTTCCATAAAGTCGAAGGAAGATGTGGAGCGGGCCCGGGAGAGTGTGGCGGATTATATTTTACTGGATCAGGGAAGCGGCGGAACGGGAAAAGTGTTTGACTGGTCTCTGGTGGGTGAAGTCGGACGACCGTATTTTCTGGCCGGAGGTCTCGATGTGGAAAATCTGCGGGAAGCGATCGGGCTGCTTCATCCATGGGCGGTGGATCTGAGCAGCAGTCTGGAGATTGATGGAATAAAAAATGCCGGACGGATCTGTCAGGCAGTGGAAATAGTAAGAATGGAGGAAACAAAAGATGTCAAAAGGTAGATTTGGAGTACACGGCGGACAGTATATTCCGGAGACGCTGATGAATGCGGTTCTGGAACTGGAGGAAGCCTACAATCATTATAAAAATGACCCGGAGTTCAACCGGGAACTGGCGGAGCTTCTGAATGAATATGCGGGAAGACCGTCCAGGCTGTACTATGCGGCTCATATGACAGAGGATCTCGGTGGGGCAAAAGTGTATCTGAAGAGAGAAGATCTGAACCATACCGGTGCACATAAGATTAATAACGTGCTGGGGCAGGTACTGTTGGCAAAGAAAATGGGAAAAACCCGTGTGATCGCAGAGACAGGAGCCGGTCAGCATGGGGTGGCGACAGCTACTGCAGCTGCCATGATGGGTATGGAATGTGAAGTATTTATGGGAAAAGAGGATACGGAGCGTCAGGCGCTGAACGTGTATCGGATGCGCCTTCTGGGAGCGAAAGTTCATGCGGTTACTTCCGGAACTGCCACGTTAAAAGATGCAGTTTCCGAGACCATGAGAGAGTGGACAAACCGGGTCGCAGATACGCATTATGTGCTGGGTTCTGCGATGGGACCGCATCCTTTTCCGACGATTGTCAGAGATTTTCAGGCGGTAATTTCCAAAGAGATCAAGGAGCAGATTCTGGAGAAAGAGGGACGGCTTCCGGATGCTGTGCTGGCGTGTGTCGGCGGCGGATCGAATGCGATCGGAACCTTTTATAATTTTATCGAAGATGAAGGTGTACGTCTGATCGGCTGTGAGGCAGCTGGACGGGGTATTAATACGGCAGAAACTGCAGCAACGATCGCTACCGGAAAGCTTGGTATCTTCCATGGAATGAAATCTTATTTCTGCCAGGATGAATATGGTCAGATCGCACCGGTATATTCGATCTCAGCCGGACTGGATTATCCGGGTGTGGGACCGGAGCATGCCCATCTGTATGACACCGGACGTGCGGAGTATGTGCCGGTCACGGATGATGAGGCAGTAGATGCCTTTGAATATTTGTCTAAGGTGGAAGGTATTATCCCGGCGATCGAGAGTGCCCATGCAGTTGCGTATGCGAAGAAGCTGGTGCCGACGATGGGAAAGGATCAGATTGTAGTAATTACCATCTCCGGAAGGGGAGATAAAGACTGTGCAGCGATTGCCCGCTACAGAGGGGAGGATATCCATGAATAAGAGAATTACAGAGAGTTTTACAAAAGGGAAAGCATTTATTCCGTTTATTACCTGCGGGGATCCGTCACTGGAGGTGACAGAGCAGCTTGTATATGCCATGGAGGAAGCAGGGGCAGATCTGATCGAACTGGGAATCCCGTTTTCTGACCCGACCGCAGAGGGTCCGGTGATTCAGGCGGCAAATATCCGTGCACTGTCCGGTGGCGTTACGACGGACAAGGTTTTTGATATGGTTGAGAAGATCCGGAAGAATTCCAGTATTCCGATGGTGTTTATGACATATGCCAATGTAGTGTTTTCTTATGGAACAGAGCGTTTTGTGAAAAAGGCAGCAGAAGTTGGCATGGACGGACTGATCTTACCGGATGTACCGTTTGAAGAGAAAGAGGAGTTTGACGGAGTCTGCAAGGAGTACGGGCTGGATCTGATTTCTCTGATTGCACCGACTTCTCATGAGCGGATCTCCATGATCGCCAAAGAAGCTCAGGGGTTTGTGTACTGCGTTTCTTCTCTGGGAGTTACGGGTATGCGGTCTCAGATTACAACGGATATCGGAGCGATGGTGGAACTGGTGAAGACGGCGAAGGATATTCCCTGTGCGGTTGGGTTTGGTATCTCGAATCCGGAGCAGGCAAAGAAGATGGCCGGTCAGTCGGATGGGGTAATTGTCGGATCGGCGATCGTGAAGCTTTGCGGACAGTATGGGGTGGAGTGTGTTCCTTATGTGAAGGAGTATGTGAAATCTATGAAGGATGCTGTCAGGGAGGCTTAGATTTTTCTTTTACGCTGAACGAAATGGAGCGCCTGCCCGTAAGCTGCAGCCAACCGCTGGTAACGCAAATCTGAACTAATCGTTAACTGCATCTAAGACTCTCGCGAGAGCGCTCGAGCCTAAGATTCCGTAAACGATGGATCTCATCTTTGCTAAGAGCACCAGCAAAAGGCTGTCTGCAGCTTACGGGCAGGCGCTCCATTTCTGTGGATTGGTGGACGAGAGGGTCTTGATGTGAGTGTTTCCTTTACGGTGTTGATGCCGGCTTTTTCCTATTGAGGTTGTTGAGTCATTTCAGTTTACTTATGTCGAATAGAAATTTAACAGTGGAAGGAGCAGGTTCTGGGGTGGGGCAACACTTTATGGGCGGTTAGGGGAAGCTTTAAGATCCGACGCTTACGCAGGCTTTCACGATGGTCAGCTGGCCATCGTGAATATAGCCGAAGTTAGCGGCTAGCTTAAAGTTCCCCTGCCCATGTTGCCCCACCCCAGAACCTGCTCCTTCCACGTCCGGGTTTCAAGACACTACAACATACATAATCCTACACATCCAACTGAGACATAGGGATACACCAGAGGGGGAAGAATATTCGATATTTGAATTTACACATATGAAATGTAAACTTAAACTCAAAATAAGTTGACAATTAATACTTTTATGTGTTAAAGTGATATCCGTACGAAAAATGAAAGGGCATTTTGCCAGTGACAAATGAAAGGATATGTTATGAATTCCGAATTTTATGAAAAAGAAGTACCTGTTCTTTCCAGGGAGGATGCGATCGCTATATTGAACACGACGGATGAAGAGCTGGATGTGCTGATCGATCGCGCGAAGAGTTTACGATATCGATATAAGGGGAATCGTGTAAGTATTCATATTCTTACCAATGCCCGCAGCGGCAACTGTTCTCAAGATTGTGCTTACTGTGCACAGTCATGTCGTTCTACCGCAGATATTGATAAGTACAAATGGGTAGATGAAGATAAGCTGTATCAGGATAATGATTTCGTAAATGAGTATCATTTATCCAGACATTGTATCGGTCTGAGTGGTATGAAATTTACGGATAAAGAGATTGAAGAACTTGCCCGCCGGATCCGGAAGATGAAAGAACAAGGAACGCATCTTTGCTGCTCCATCGGTTTTCTGACAGAAAAACAGGCCAGAATGCTCAGGGAAGCCGGTTTGGACCGGATCAATCATAATCTGAACAGCAGTCGTTCTTATTATCATAATATCTGCAGTACACATACTTTCGAGCAGCGTGTACAGAATATCCGCATGCTTCAGGGAATTGGTTTTGAAATCTGCAGTGGCGGGATCATCGGTATGGGTGAAAGTAAAGAAGATGTAGTTGACATGCTCCTTGAACTGCGTGAGATTCAGCCGGAGGCACTGCCGATCAATTTCCTCCTGCCGATCAAAGGAACTCCGCTTGGAGATGCCGATATCTCCATGCTGACAACCGAATACTGCATGAAAGTTCTCTGCCTTGCAAGACTTCTTGTGCCAAAAGCAGATATCCGCTGCGCCGCCGGAAGAGAAGTATATTTTAAAGGGGAAGAAAAGAAACTGCTTAGCGTAGTGGATTCTATCTTTGCTTCAGGTTATCTGACAGAAGGTGGTCAGGGGATCGAAGATACTCTGAAAACGATTACGGATGCCGGATTTACTTATGAGATTGAATCAGCATAATTGACAAACTTTAGAAGGAGAAGTATTAACATGAATCAGACACAAAGCAGTACGATATCCCGCAGTAAAACCTATGAAATAACCATAACAGCTCTGATGACAGCAGTCACCTGTATTCTTGCTCCGATGTCCATTCCAATCGGGCCGGTTCCGATTTCATTCACCAATCTGGCGATTTATCTGTCCCTGTATCTTCTCGGATGGAAAAAAGGAACCATCAGTTATCTGATCTATCTTTTGATCGGTCTTGTTGGGCTCCCGGTATTCTCCGGTTTCACTGGTGGTCCGGCGAAATTGGCAGGGCCTACAGGTGGATATATCATCGGATTTATCGTAATGGCAGTCATTGCCGGACTGTTCATCGACAACTGCCGCAAACCATGGATCCAGCTTATCGGTATGATCGTCGGAACCATCGTATGTTACCTTTTCGGAACCGTATGGTTCTGTATAGTTGCAGGTTACACCTTCCAGGCAGCTCTCGCAGTCTGTGTAATTCCATTCATCCCTGCAGACCTGGTAAAAATGATCATTGCAATGATCATCGGACCGATGATAAAGAAAAGAATACGGTAATTGCAGCAGATGCCAAGGTCTTGCGCAAGTACAGACTTTGACTCGTTGCTCGCGTAAATAAAAATGCTCCTGATTAATTATCAGGAGCATTTTTATTTACGCATCCAACTGAACAATCGCAGCAATCGTTCTCTCATATTCTTTCGTAACCGCATTCATCATACTCTCACCGTCTGGAAGGTTGCCTGTGCGGAGGACTTCGGTGATGGCGGCTGCGGTTTCATAGAGAGGTGTGAATCCCAGGTTCTGTGCGACACCTTTTAAAGTGTGGGCGGCACGGAACGCTTCTTTTGTATTTTTTTCTGCAAGGCTGTTTTTCAGCTGGGAAAAACTGGGATCGTCAGGAAATTTCAGGACGAATTTGGCGATCAGTTTTTCATTGCGGAGACGTCCGAAGACTTCTTCGTAATCCGCGCCCATAGCCTGATAACATTCATTAATATTCATACTTGCAATTCCTTTCTGCATCTGGTGTATCTAACAGGAGCAAACAACTGTCTGTTATACGAAAAAATGTTATAATTAATTTTATTATATAAGTATGTACACACAAAAACAAGAAATTTTATAAAAATTTAAGAAAAAGTAATGGTTTTTGTAATGCTTTCTGCTTTCTATAGATGAAATACTTTGGTTGCGATAAAGAAGTAAATCATAATGGAGCTTGCATCGACTATGGTAGTGATCAGCGGAGAGGCCATCAGTGCCGGATCCAGGCCGATTTTTTTTGCGCACATCGGGAGGATGCAGCCGAGTAATTTTGCGGAAATAACGGTTGCGACCAGGGACAGGGCGATGACGATTGCCATACCTGCCTGTTGATAGGTCAGATAGATCCGAAGTCCGTTGGCGACAGCCAGAACGACACCTACGATCAGGGAAACACGGAATTCTTTCCAGATGACACGGAAAAAGTCATGGAAGGTTACCTGGTTCAGGGCGATTCCGCGAATGATCAGTGTGGAACTCTGAGAACCGCAGTTTCCGCCGGTGTCCATCAGCATGGGGATGAAGGATACAAGAAGCGGGATCGCAGCGAAAGCGTTTTCATAACGGGTGATGATGGTTCCGGTGATAATAGAAGAAAACATCAGCACCAGAAGCCATGGGATTCTGCGTTTTGCGTGTTCCCAGGCGGATACTTCAAAGTAAGTTTTTTCACTGGGAGATACGGCCGCCATCTTGGTGATATCTTCGGTGGCCTCTTCGACCATGACATCCATGGCATCATCGAATGTTACGATACCGACAAGCAGACCATCGGTGTCAAGAACCGGAAGTGCCAGCAGGTCGTATTTGCGAAGCTGGTGAGCCACATCCTCTTTGTCTGTCAGTGTAGAGACAGAGATGATCTCCGTCTCCATGATATCTTCAATCAGTACATTATCATCGGTTGTCATCAGATCTTTTGCTGACACGATACCGAGCAGTTTCCGCTGCTGGATCACATAGCAGGTATAGATGGTTTCTTTGTGAATACCGGTTTTCTTGATATGTGCGAGTGCCTGTCCTACTGTCAGATACGGTTTCAGATCTACGTATTCGGTTGTCATGATACTTCCGGCGCTGTCTTCCGGATAATTTAACAGTTTGTTGATGGTTTCCCGTTCCTTCGGGCCGCTGGCATCGAGGATCCGGGTAACCAGATTGGCGGGAAGTTCTTCTAACAGATCCACGGTATCATCCATGTACAGATCGTTCAGGATTTCCTTCAGTTCTTTTTCTGACAAGGCTTCTACCAGGACAGACTGCAGGGAACTCTCCATGTTGGCAAATACGTCTGCCGCCTTTTCTTTGGGAATCAGACGGAAGGCAAGAGCCAGTTCCTTATCATCAAATTCTCCAAGCAGTGAGGCAATGTCTACTGCGTTCATTACGTCCAGAACGTCTTTTACGGATTTGTAGCGGCGTTCCTGGAGCAGTTTTACAAAAATATCTTTGTTCATCATAAACGTACCTCCGATATGTAATTATTGGTATATGATCGTTGCCTTTCGCGTAATAACTGGCATCAGAGTCCATGTCCTCACCACCTTTCATTTTTTGTATTTATGCAAAGAACAAAGAATGTGCCTTGGCACATTCTCGCGCCTGCGGCGGTCACTTGCGACATCTACTTTATACGTCGCAGTGCGTATCCCCGCGGAGCGTTTTTAATTTACAGAAAAGCAATTTTCTGTAAATTAAAAAATTCCTTCAAAGCCTGAGCAATGAAAGAATCTGCAAAATACATCACGAAAAAAATCCTGACCATCGTTCAAGCTTTAGTATCACAGGGCATATATCAATTGCATTAGGTTATGCCTTCACGACATGACCTGCTGACCAGCGCGTTGTGTCTCCACAGCCTTGCGGCAGCAATCTCAGGAAAATCCAAATCCCTGTGGTAACCTCACCTACCGAAATATCTTTATTTGTCGTGACTATCATATAGCAAACAGAAAGTAATGTCAATCGCTTTTTTACAATTGAAAGCACCTGTCAAAGTCGATATAATGATAGCAGCGATGTGCCCGGTACAAAGGGGAAGAAAAGAGTCACTGACAAAACGGGTACAGGGGAAGGAGAAGACAGATGACAGCAGCAGAAAAAATAAAAGAAATGGGAATTGTACCGGTTGTGGTACTGGAAGATGAGAAGGATGCAGGAGCGCTGGCGAAGGCACTCTGCGAAGGAGGGCTTCCTTGTGCGGAGGTGACATTCCGAACAGCGGCAGCGAAGGAATCCATCCGCATCATGCTGGAGAAATATCCGGAGATGTTCGTGGGAGCAGGAACTGTTCTGACAACACGGCAGGTGGATGAAGCAATCGAAGCAGGAGCAAGATTCATTGTGAGTCCGGGTTTTGATCCGGAGATCGTGGATTACTGTATCGAGAAAGAGATTCCGGTATTTCCGGGCTGTGTGACGGCATCGGAGCTGGCGCAGGCAGTAAAACGGGGACTGGAAGTTGTCAAATTCTTTCCCGCAGAAACATCCGGGGGACTGGCAGCAATCAAAGCACTGGCGGCTCCGTATGTGGGAATGAAATTTATGCCGACCGGTGGTATCAATCTGAAAAATGTCCGTTCTTATCTGGAAAGCGATGTGATCCTTGCCTGTGGCGGCAGCTGGATGGTGAAAAAAGACCTGATCCAGAGCGGGCAGTTTGATGCGATCCGCCAGATGACAGCGGATGCGGTGGCACTGGTAAAAGAGGTACGGGGCAGTCAGGAGAAATAAGTATGAAGAAAACATTATTATTTGGAGAGCCGATGGCTCTGTTACTGGCAGATACACCTGGTGCGTTGGAGTGCGTGGAGCATTTTACAAGAAGAATGTCCGGGGCGGAGGTCAATGTGGCGATTGGGCTTACCAGGCTTGGCTTTCCGGTGGAATATCTTACCCGGCTTGGGGATGATCCGTTTGGACATTATATCGAACAGGCACTAAAAGACAATGGGATCGGAACGAATCTTCTGACGTATGATACGGTCTATCGAACCGGGATTCAACTGAAAGAATATGTGGAAGACGGACATGATCCGGCGGCACCATATTATCGAAAAGGATCTGCCGCATCACATCTGTCTGCCCAAGAGATCGATGCACTGGATCTTGAGGAGATCGGGCTGGTGCATGTGACAGGCATTCCGCCTGCGCTCTCGAAAGAAGCAAGAGAGGCGACCTATCGTCTGATGGAGCGGGCGAGAGAGGCTCAGATTCCGGTGACCTTTGATCCGAATCTCCGCCCGGCTCTGTGGGAGAACGGGGAGACGATGAGAAACGTGCTGAATGATCTGGCAAATTACGCAGATGTGGTACTGCCGGGAATCGGGGAATGTGAGATCCTTGCGGGCACGACAGATAAAGAAAAAGCGGCTGATTTTTATCATCAGAAGGGCGCGGCTCTCGTCGTGATCAAAGATGGAAAGAACGGCGCTTATGTATCCGAAAAGAAAGAAAACGGGGAAGTAGTTCGAGATATGATCCCGGGGTATCCGGTGAAAAAAGTGGTGGATACCGTGGGCGCGGGAGATGGATTTGCCGTTGGTGTACTGAGCGGACTGCTGAAAGGTCTTCCGGTGACCGAATGTGCGAAACGGGGCAATGCGATCGGCTCGATCCAGGTGCAGCACCGCGGCGACAATGAAGGGCTGCCGACAGAAGAAATCCTGCAATCCTATATGGCGGGAAATATACAGAAATAAAGAAAACAGGGAACGAAAAAATGAATACATTTTGGATTTTGATGGAACAGATTGAGATGTTTATCGTTTATCTTGTCATCGGTGTGATACTTGTGCGGACCGGTGTGCTGAGTGATAAGGGACTCGACTGGATCGCCCGGGTAGTGATGAAACTTTCGCTGCCGACGATGATCTTTGTAAATGTGGTCAGTCAGGTAGACCGGGTGGCACTGGTAAAATCGCTGTCCATCATCGGACTGGCGGTGACGGCCTCGACTCTCTTATATGGACTTGGCGTTGTGTTGACAAAATTGTTTCATGTAGAAGGCGACCGGGCACAGATCTACCGGGCGATGACGATGTTTGGCAATGTGGGATTTATGGGAATCCCGATCATCACCAGCATTTTCCAGGAACGGGGCATGCTGTATGTATCCGTATTTACCATCGTAGATCAGCTGGCGATGTGGACAGTAGGGGTGAAATTGACTTCCCCGAGTGGAAAAGGGAAGTTTGATCCGAAAAAGCTGATCAACCCGGCGACGGTTGCTATCGCTCTGGCAATTCTTTTCGTACTGACCGGACTAAAGCTTCCGGGTGTCTTGCAGACTGGATTCCAGAATATTGGGGCAACGGCGACACCTCTCGCGATGATCTATCTTGGCGGTGTGTTTGCCTGTATGGATATATGCAAATATGTAAAACAGATGGAATTATACGGAATTGTTATCTGCAAAATGTTGATCTTTCCGGTACTGTTTTATCTTGTCCTGAGCTTCGTCCCGGTATCGGAAGAGATCCGTATGACCATGTCTCTGATCACCGCGATGCCGACTATGTCCTCTGTGGTTATGCTCGCCAATTCCTCCGGTTCCGATGGAGCATATTCGCTGGGCGGCGTGATGATAACCACACTATGCGGAATCGTGACGCTGCCGGTTGTGTGCAGAGTGCTTTTGTGGATTGCGGTGGCGTAATAACGTTATGAACAGTAACGAAATAATAATGCAGTGGTACAAAACAAGTATTTGCCATATCTGGCAAAATATAATACAATAATTCTATATAAGCCTGTCAGAATAACGAAATCAATGGCAGCAGAATGGGAGAAGAAAATTATGGGAGATGGAAGAGAAATGAAAGAGATTCATCAGGAGTTCCTGACCGGCGAGCGCGCGCTGTTTCAGGGGAAGAATCTGAAAATTTATGATACGATTTTTGATGACGGAGAGTCGCCGTTAAAAGAGAGCAGAAATATTGAATTATACGGAAGCATGTTCAAGTGGAAATATCCATTGTGGTATGCGAAAGACATCAAGGCAGAGAACTGTACCTGGTTTGATATGGCACGCGCAGGTGTGTGGTATACCGACCGGATCGAAGTGAACAATGCAGTGATCGAAGCACCGAAGAATTTCCGCCGGTGTAACGGACTGAAACTGACCAATGTGACCTTCCCGAATGCGGCAGAGACCTTGTGGAGCTGTCAGAACGTGGAACTGGATCATGTGGATGCAAAAGGCGATTATTTCGGCATGAACTGCCAGGATCTGGTGTTGAAAAACTTCCGTCTGGTGGGAAATTATTCCTTCGACGGTGTAAAAAATATGGAAGTGCACAATGCAACAATGCTGTCCAAAGATGCATTCTGGAACAGTGAGAATGTAACCGTGTACGATTCCTTTATCTCCGGAGAATACCTGGGATGGAATGCAAAAAACCTGACACTGATAAACTGTACCATCGAGAGTCTGCAGGGTATGTGCTATATTGATAATCTGGTGATGAAAAACTGTAAGCTGATCAATACGACACTGGCATTTGAATACTCTTCTGTAGATGCCAAGATCCACGGAACCATCGACAGCGTGCTGAATCCGTCGAGCGGTGTGATCCGTGCGGATGAGATCAAAGAACTGACGGTGGAAAAAGATAAGGTAGATCCGTCAAAGACGAAGATTTTTGTACAGGGAAAAGAAGTCGAGGCATAGGACAGACTGCAAAAAACAGAGAGGAAGATACAGCATGAGCAACTATGATTTTGATCAGATCACAGACCGGAGAAATACCGGATCTCTGAAATGGGATGTGGCAGAAGGTGAACTGCCGATGTGGGTGGCAGATATGGATTTTCAGACGGCCCCGGCTGTACGGGAGGCGATTGAAAAGCGGGCCGCACACGGTGTGTTCGGCTACACGGATGTGGAAGAAGACTGGTATCAGGCCTACATGGACTGGTGGGAGAGACGCCATCAGTTTTCCATCAAAAAAGAATGGCTGACCTTCTGTACCGGTGTTGTACCGGCGATCTCAAGTACGGTCCGCAAGCTGACCACACCGGGAGAAAATGTGCTGATCCAGACACCGGTGTATAATATTTTCTTTAATTCCATCGTCAACAACGGAAGAAATGTTGTGGAATGCCCGCTGGCATATGACGGGGAACAGTATGAGATGGATTTTGAGGCGCTGGAGGAAAAATTATCGGATCCGCAGACTTCACTGATGATCCTGTGTAACCCGCACAACCCGGTGGGAAGAATCTGGGAGCGGGAGACACTGGCACGGGTGGGAGAACTGTGTGAAAAATATCATGTAACCGTTCTGTCGGACGAGATCCACTGTGATATCACCCGACCTGGCACCGGATACCTTCCGTTTGCGGCGGCTTCCGAGACGTGTAAAAATATCAGTGTGACCTGTATCGCACCGACGAAGGCATTTAACATTGCAGGCATCCAGACAGCAGCCGTGATGATCCCGAACGAGGCACTGCACCATAAAGTGTGGCGTGCACTGAATACGGATGAGGTGGCAGAACCGAATGTATTTGCCATTGGTGCGGCGATCGAGGCATTTACCAAAGGGGAAGACTGGCTGGAAGAACTCCGTGCATATCTTTTCGAAAACCGTGCATACATGACCGACTATATCCGAAAAGAGATTCCGCAGTTGAAAGTGACAGAGGCAGATGCGACCTACCTTCTGTGGGTAGACTGCAGTGCGCTCGGATGCAGCGCGAAAGAACTTGCCGATGCGATCCGCAAAACGACAGGTCTTTATGTGTCGGAAGGCGCGCAGTACGGAAAAACCGGCGAACAGTTTTTACGCATCAACCTGGCATGCCAGAGAAGCCGGATCGCGGATGGCTGTGAACGGCTGAAACGGGGCGTGGAAGCGTATCGGAATCAGAAATAACAATACAGCAGATGGCTGTGAGAAATGAGAAAACTATGGAGAAAAAACGAATACCGGTGCGTCCGCATCACGGGATGTGTCTGGCGTATTTTATAGGAAAAGGATACAGCGAAGGATTTTCCGCACATATGGAGAAAATGTTACACATTCTGGAACAGGATGTGTCGATCCAGCTGGTGGTTTCGCTGGACGAGATCTGCAGTGCGTGCCCGAATCATCAGTTCCTTACCGATGAGGAAAATCCCGGAGAAAAAAAGGAAATCTGTGAAGCGCAGGAAAAAGTGTTCCGGTATGATTATGGCGTGCTGGAGGCCTGCGGGCTGACAGAAGGAGAAGAACTGAACTTTCTGGAATTTGCGCAGAAAGTCCAGAAAAAGGTAATCGATACAGGATTGCGGGAGAAGATCTGCGGGGACTGTGAGTGGAATGAAATCTGCAGTGAGAAAAGCAGTCGATGGGAAAATAAAAATATTTTACGTTGATTTTTCTAAAAGATATCTGAAATTTCATATTGATTTCATAAAATGATGAAACACCTGTAAAAGGGTGATTCATCATTTTTTTTAAATCTGTTTCATCGCACCTGATGTGCGATGAAACAGATTTCGGAAGATTTTGCAGGAGGGATAAACAGGCATGAAAAATTATGTAATTGATACGAATGTACTGATTCAAGCACCAAATGCTCTGTGGGCTTTTCAGGAAAATCGGATTGTGATTCCGCTGGTGGTTGTGGAAGAACTGGATCATTTGAAAAAAGCAGAAGGAGAAAAAGGAGCCAATGCCAGAAAAGTCATTCGCTGTCTGGAACAGCTGAGACATCAGGGAGATCTTCTGAAAGGGGTCAGAATCGGACAGGAAGGAATTCTTCGGATCGAAAAAAACTTTGTATATGTGGAACTGCCGGAGGAACTTCCGGATGACAGAGCAGACAATCGTATTCTTCAGGTGTGTGTTGGGATGCGTGAGAAAGAAAAAGATCCGGTGATCCTGGTAACCAAAGATCTGCTGTTGCGGTTGAAAGCACAACTTCTTGGAATCCAGGCAGAAGATTTTGAGGCGGAGCAGGTAGAAGAACAGAAACTTCAATATACCGGAAGGGATGAAGTATTTGTACCGGAAGAGTATTTCAAAGATTTTAAGAAAAAGGGAATACCTGTCGCGGTTGTGTATAAAGCAGATGAGCAGGGAGAAAAGGTTTATCCGGAACTTACAGAGAATCAGTTTCTGATTCTGAGAAGTGATCAGTCGGAGAAAAAAAGCCAGTTGGGAAGAGTAGAGGGAGAGATGATCCGTAAACTGGCCTATCGAAAAGCCGAGCCATATGGCATCCATCCGAGAAATGCAGGGCAGTATTTTTTCCAGGAAGCACTGATGCAGCCGGCGGAGAAAGCACCGCTTGTGATCGTAAAAGGGATGGCGGGAACCAGTAAAACTTTTTATTCGCTGGCCGTTGGACTGGAGAAAGTTCTGAATCATCCGTCAGGAGAGTATCGCCGGATTCTGATCTGCCGTCCAAATGCCCAGTTTGACGATGATATTGGCTTCCTTCCAGGTGACGAACAGGAAAAAATTTCTCCGCTGATGCGGCCGATCATGGATAATCTGGAACAGCTGATCGATTCCAATGAAGAGGAACGCTATAAAGATGAAAATGAATTAAAAGGGAAGATAGAAGAGATTTTTGAGCGGGAGCTGATCCAGGCCGAAGCTTTGAACTTTATCCGTGGCCGTTCCCTGATTCAAACGTATCTGATTATCGACGAAGCACAGAATACTACCCCAAATCAGATCAAAGGAATCATCACCCGTGCGGGGAAAAATACAAAGATTATTCTGCTGGGAGATCCCAATCAGATTGACCGGCCATTCCTGGATGAGCGCACCAACGGACTTTCTTATGCAGCAGAGCATATGAAAGGAAGTTCGTTATGCTGGCAGATCACCATGAGTCCGGAGGAATGTGAGCGGTCAGAACTGGCCATGGACGCAATTCAACGGCTGGAAAAGAGAACAGAAAAGAAGGAATACAGATGAAACCGGGATATGAACAGATAAGAAATGATCGGGAGATCAACCTTTTAATTGAACAGGGAAACCGTAACCTGAAAGTACTGGGATATACCGAACATTCCAGAAAACATGCGGTGAAAGTGGTGGAGACGGCAGGAAGGATCCTGAAGGAACTGGGGTATCGGAGACGACAGGTGGAGATGGCAAAAATTGCAGGCTATATGCATGATATCGGAAATACCGTGAATCGCTATGATCATGCACACAGCAGTGCTGTGCTTGCATATGGAATCTTAAAAGAACGGGAAATGAAGCTGGAAGATATTCTGACGATTACTTCGGCTATTGGACAACACGATGAAGAAACCGGTACGGCGGTAGATGCGGTTTCTGCGGCACTGATCCTGGCAGATAAAACAGATGTGCGCAGAAATCGGGTACAGAATCCGGTACCGGCAAATTTTGATATCCATGACCGGGTAAATTATGCGGCACTTTCTTCAAACCTTGAGATTGATCCTGAGAAGAAAGTCATTCACATGAGACTGGAGTTGGACGATTCCATCTGCAGTGTGATGGATTATTTTGAAATTTTTTTAAAACGGATGTTGATGTGCAGACGTGCAGCGGAAATGCTGGGCTGCAGATTTAAACTTACCGCGAACGGAAGTAAAATATGTTAGAGCGTGTTTGAAAAAGGCTTTTCATGAGGAAAATCCCCTCCTTTTTTTAAGGATAAATTGACAAAAAGTTGTGGAAAATTTATACTGAAGTCAGAGAATTACAAATATTCGCAACAGAAAGGAGGAGAAAAAAATGAAGGTGAAAATCGCCCAGATTCAGGCGCATGTTTACGAAGAAAAAGAGAAAAATATGGAAGAACTGGAGCGGAATCTGGAACGTATAAAGGATGAAAACATTGATCTGGTAACCCTTGGCGAGATGTTCAACTGCCCGTATCAGACACCCTGTTTTCCGGTCTATGGGGAAATGGAACGGGGAGAAACCTGGCAAAAGTTAAGTGCACTTGCGAAAAAGTATCAGATTTACCTTTCTGCCGGAAGTGTACCGGAAAAAGATGAGGAAGGGCATGTATACAATACCGCTTATGTCTTCGACCGGCAGGGCAACCAGATTGCAAAACATCGCAAAGTGCATCTGTTTGATATCGCCGTGAAGGACGGACAGTGCTATCAGGAGTCCGCGACACTGACCGCCGGAGACCAGATTACCGTTTTTGATACGGAGTTTGGGAAAATGGGAATCTGTATCTGCTTTGACTGCAGATTTCCGGAGGTCGTACGGCTGATGACATTGCGGGGCGCCAGAATGATCCTGGTACCGGCAGCCTTTAACATGACAACCGGACCGGCACACTGGGAGTTAATGTTCAGGGGAAGAGCGGTGGATAATCAGTGCTATATGATCGGAACTTCCGATGCAAGAGACGAGCAGGCAGGATATATCTCCTGGGGCCATTCTCTTGTCGTGTCACCCTGGGGGGATGTGGTGACACAGATGGATGAGAAACCGGGCATTCAGATCACGGAAATAGATCTGGACCGCGTGGATGCGATCCGCGAACAGCTGCCATTATTATCCGCACGGAGAACGGATCTGTATGAACTGAAAGGAAAATAATGTGTAGCAAAATGAGTTTTTAACATGAATTTTACAGAGCATCAATATAGAATTAAAGAAAATTTGATATAGTACTTTTGTAAATGTGATAATTGGATAAAAGGTAGAAGAAAGTAAAGGGATAAGCAATGAACGAGACAATTTATATGAACCGGGAACTGTCCTGGCTGAAATTTAATGAACGTGTACTGGAAGAAGCGGAGAACCCGAAGGTGCCGCTGTGTGAGCGCCTGACATTTGCATCGATCTATCAGAGCAATCTGGATGAATTCTTTATGGTGCGTGTAGGCTCGCTGATCGATCAGATGCTGGTGGCAAAAGATTCCAGAGATAATAAAACACATATGACGCCGAAAGAACAGATTCAGGCGATTCTTCCACAGGTGGAGATCCTGAACAGGAGAAAAGATGAAGTGTATGGAAAACTCATGGAAAAGATTGAGGAATACGGCGTTCGTCTGGTGGATTTTAGTAAGATCACGGAAGAAGAAAATAAATTTCTGGAAGCATATTTTGATATGGAGATTTCCGGCTTGATTTCACCGACCATTGTGGGGAAACGACAGCCATTCCCATTCCTGAAAAATAAAGAAATCTATGCGGTGGTTGTCCTGACCACCAAGAGTGGAAAAGAACGCCTGGGGATTATACCGTGTGGAAGCGGTGTATTTGAACGGCTGATCCACCTGCCGGGAGGCAATACGTATATGCTGTCGGAAGAACTGATCCTCCACTACATTCCAAAAGTATTCAAGGGGTATCAGGTAAAAGAGAAATCCCTGCTTCGTGTAACCAGAAATGCAGATATTGACGCCGATGCGCTGTACGATGAAGATCTGGATTACCGGGAATTTATGGCAGATCTGATCAAAAAAAGAAAGAAACTTGCACCGGTGCGGATCGAACTTTCCAGAAAACTCAGCGAGGGCAGTGTGAAACTGATCTGTGAACATCTGGCAATAAAATCACAGTATGTATTCCGCAGTCAGGCACCGCTGGATCTGTCCTTCGTTTTCCAGATCGAGGATGCTCTTCGTAAGATTCCGGAATTATTCTATGAAAGAAGAACACCAAGAAAATCCCCGGCCTTTACCGGTGACCGTCCGATTCTGGATCAGATTAAAGAGAAGGACAAACTGCTTTCCTATCCGTATGAAAGTATCAATCCGTTTCTGAATATGCTCCACGAAGCAGCCAACGATAAAGATGTGGTTTCCATCAAGATGACGCTGTATCGTGTGGCAAAACAGAGTAAAGTAGTAGAAGCACTGATCGAAGCGGCAGAAAATGGAAAAGAAGTGCTGGTACTGGTGGAACTGAAAGCACGTTTTGATGAAGAAAACAATATTGGATGGTCCCGTTTGCTGGAGGATGCAGGGTGTCGTGTCATCTACGGACTGGATGGCTATAAAGTTCATTCAAAACTCTGTCTGATCACGAAAAAAACAGATGAACAGATTGAGTATTATACACAGATCGGTACCGGAAACTATAACGAAAAAACTTCACGGCTTTATACGGATCTGTCGCTGATGACTTATAATGTAGATATCGGACTGGAAGCAGCTAATGTATTCCAGGCTCTTGCCATGGGAGAGACGATCAAACATGTGGATCATCTGCTGGTGGCTCCGAAATGCCTGCAGAATAAGATTCTGGATATGATTGATGAAGAGATTGCACATGCCAGAGCAGGGGAACCGGCTTACATTGGACTGAAGATGAATTCCCTTACGGATAAGAAAATCATGGAGAAACTGGTGGAAGCCTCCTGTGCCGGTGTACGAATCGATATGGTGATCCGTGGAATCTGCTGTCTGATTCCACAGGTTCCAGGCAAGACGGAAAATATTCATGTACGAAGTATCGTCGGACGTTTTCTGGAACATTCCAGAATCTATATTTTCGGAAGTGAAGGAAGAGAAAAAATCTATATTGCGTCCGCAGACTTTATGACCAGAAACACTCTGCGCCGTGTGGAAGTAGCTGCTCCGGTTTATGACGAAGAAATCAAAGCACGCCTTCTGGAAATGTTCCGGATCATGCTGAAAGACAATCAGCAGGCCCGTCAGGAAAACGGTGAGGGAATCTACCGGATCCTGCCAACGGATGAAGAACCGCTGAATGCCCAGGAATATTTCTATGAACAGGCATATGAGATTGCAGAGAACCTTTGAAGAGTGCCCCTTCAGTATGTCCCGATGGTGAAGATTTGCAGGAGGCATGCAGGAAGGAAACGGCGAGGCTGGAAAAAGAGAAAAACAAGATAGAATTGACAACTTTTTTATAGTATGTTAATCGGTTTTCCAAAGCAGACAACGATGTCGAAGAGATATTTTCAGATGTGTGAGATCCTTACCTGTGGGCGCTATGCAAGAGGAGAACGATTTGCATACCGGAGTTTTCGTAATTATGTGGAGATCCGCAGAGGCGGGCGGCTGATCTACCGGGACAATACCTGGTATGAGCCGGAACTGTTTTCTATGAAAGAGACAGGTATGATGGAAGGATTTACCCATCAGGCAAATCTGTTTGTGACAAAACCGGAGGATGGGGAAGCTTTTTGCGAAGAGGTACGCAAGCTTCTGGAAGATGAGCGGAAAAACTGTCAGGGTGGAATCACACGGCTTACAGAGGGCGATTATGCAGTCAGACTGTTCGGCTGGCGCGGTCAGGTGCTGGAAGAACTGAGTGACAAAATCTTACGGTTACTGAGAAAAAATCCCGTTTAAACCTATTGAAAATCCCAGAAAGATGCGATAAACTTATCGCAGTTAGTAAAAACTAACTATCATGTGAATAAGTCGTGGGAAGATCCTTTCTGCTTCCGGGAAAATCGGAGCAGGGGGATCGTCCATGGGAAAGGGTCAGGGATAAGATGAAACATTTGACAATTGAAAAAGTAATCGGACGTGAAATTATTGACTCCAGAGGCAATCCTACTGTAGAAGCAGAGGTTTATCTTTCGGACGGTACCATGGGAAGAGGAACCGCACCCAGCGGCGCATCTACCGGAGAATTCGAAGCACTGGAGCTGAGAGACGGAGATAAAGAAAAATTCGGAGGCAAAGGTGTGTCCAAGGCGGTTGCCAATGTAAACACGGTAATCAATGAAACATTAAAAGGCGTCAATGCGCTGGATATCTATGCGATAGATGCAGCTATGATCAAAGCAGACGGAACCAAAGACAAATCCAATCTGGGCGCAAACGCTATTCTGGCAGTATCGATCGCAGGTGCCAGAGCAGCAGCAAACGCACTGGATCTGCCACTGTATCGTTTCCTGGGTGGTGTAAACGGCAATCGCCTGCCACTGCCAATGATGAACATCTTGAATGGTGGTGCACATGCAGCCAACACGGTAGATGTACAGGAATTCATGATCATGCCTGCAGGCGCAGCAAGCTTCAAAGAAGGTCTGCGCTGGTGTACGGAAGTCTTCCATGCACTGGCAGCTCTGTTAAAAGAGAAAGGTCTGGCTACTTCCGTAGGTGACGAAGGTGGATTCGCACCGGATCTTGGCAGCGATGAAGAAGCCATCGAGTGCATTCTGGAGGCGATTAAAAGAGCAGGCTATGAACCGGGCAAAGATTTCGTACTGGCTATGGATGCAGCATCCAGTGAGTGGAAAGGAAGCAAGAGGGGCGAATACGTTCTGCCAAAATGCGGAAAGAAATTTACATCGGAAGAACTGGTAGCACACTGGAAAGAACTGTGCAGCAAATATCCGATCTACTCCATTGAAGACGGTCTGGATGAGGAAGACTGGGAAGGATGGCAGATGATGACCAAAGAGCTGGGAGATACGGTACAGCTGGTTGGCGATGATTTGTTCGTAACCAACACCGAACGCCTGGCAAAAGGAATCGGCCTTGGCTGTGCAAACTCCATCCTGATCAAACTGAACCAGATCGGTTCCGTATCCGAGACACTGGAAGCTATCAAGATGGCACACAAAGCAGGGTATACCGCCATTTCCTCTCACCGTTCCGGTGAAACAGAAGACACCACGATCGCAGATCTTGCAGTAGCACTGAACACCTGTCAGATCAAGACCGGTGCACCAAGCCGAAGCGAACGTGTGGCAAAATACAACCAGCTGTTAAGAATCGAGGAAGAACTCGGTGAAGCAGCAGTATTTCCGGGAAAAGAAGCATTTGGCATCAAAAAATAAAGGCAGAAAAATGCTGTCGGATCATTAGAGGTGGGTGCATCGATTTTTGTAAAAATCGATGCACCCTTTTCTACGTCAAAAAAGGCTTTTCTGTAAATGAAAAATGTTTCATGCGGATGTGTCAGAACACGTTCTTTGTTCTGTTGAACTACGGAAGTGATTGTAAAGAAAAAAAGAAACTGATACAATAAAAGCGTATGTTGCTGAAAAGATAAAAGAGATAAAAATCAGGAGGAAGAATGTGAGGAAAAAACAAAAGGTGCTTTGGAAATTGTTTTTGTCCACGTTATATCTGAGTGCCTTTACTTTTGGTGGCGGGTATGTGATCGTTACGTTAATGAAGGATAAGTTCGTGGATAAGTACCATTGGATCGAAGAAAATGAGATGTTGGATCTGATTGCTATTGCACAGTCGGCACCTGGGGCGATCGCGGTAAATGGAGCAATTGTGGTTGGCTATAAACTGGCCGGTCTTGCAGGGGTACTGACAGCAATTTTCGGAACAGTTCTGCCACCTTTTCTTATCATCTCTGCGATCTCTGTTTTTTATCAGATGTTTCGGGATAATTTCATCATCAGTGAGCTTCTGGACGGGATGCAGGCTGGCGTGGGAGCAGTGATCGCTTCCGTGGTATGGGATATGGCAGCGGGGATCACGAAGAAAAAAGAGTGGACATCGATTGTGATCATGGCAGCCGCTTTTATCGCTTCTTATGTGATGGAAGTTCCGGTGGTGTATATCGTGCTGATCTGTATCGCGATGGGAGTGATCCGCACGGTACTGGCAGGAAGGGGGAAACGGAAGAAATGATTTATCTTCAGTTGTTTTTCAGTTTCCTTCAGATCGGCATGTTCAGCTTCGGAGGCGGTTATGCCGCGATGCCGTTAATTCGGGAACAGGTGGTGAGCTGTCACGGATGGCTGGACATGGGAGAATTCACCAATCTGATCACCATTTCCCAGATGACACCGGGTCCCATCGCGATCAATTCCGCAACCTTTGTCGGAACCAAGATCGCCGGAATCCCGGGAGCAGTGGTTTCCACATTGGGATGTATTCTGCCTTCATGCATTTTGGTAACGTTACTTGCCTGGCTGTACCTGAAATATCAGAAAATGGATCTGTTGCAGAGCGTCTTACAGTCTCTGCGACCGGCTGTCGTGGCAATGATCGCTTCTGCGGGCGTATCGATTCTGATATCTGCCTTCTGGAACGGGGCGGATGTCATCGCACTGGCGGACACCCGCTGGACGATGGTGGGAATCTTTGTGATCTGCCTGATCCTTCTTCGGAAAACAAAATGGAACCCGGTACTTGTGATGGCACTGGCAGGAGTGCTGAAGCTGCTGACGGCGATTGCGGGGATCGGATAAAAGGATTTTCTTTTCCTGAAAATTGCGGTATACTGGAACACAGAAAACATAAAGGAGAACATCTATGGAATTTTGGATAGGTATTATTCTGGATACGATCTGCCTTGCCATTGCCCTTTTCATGGCGATCAACCCAAAAGGATTTGCAAGAGGCATGAAGTATCAGTCGGTACGACAGACAAAAATCTTCCGGATCGTGGGAATCATCGCGGTGATCATTCTGGTTATATCCCTGACGAGCCGGGTTTTGACACTGGTATAAGAAGATGAAGAGAGTAATTGTATATTTAAAAAGAGAAACCGTGCTTTGTATCGCGGTTTTTCTTGCTGTTATTTCCATGTTTTTTGTCAGACCGGACCGAGCTTATGCAGGATATATTGACACCAGAGTACTGGCTTTATTGTTTTGTCTGATGACGATCATGGAGGGATTTAAGAAGACTGGGTTATTTGAACAGATGGCGAATACACTGCTGAAAAAGGTACACACTTTCCGGCAGTTGATGCTGGTTCTGGTGGGACTTTGTTTTTTCTGCTCTATGTGGATTACCAATGATGTGGCACTTCTGACTTTTGTGCCGTTTACGATTCTGGTGCTGCGTATGGCAAAACTGGATCAGCGGATGATTCCGGTGATTACCATGGAGACGATAGCTGCCAATCTTGGAAGTATGGCAACTCCGGTGGGTAATCCGCAGAATCTGTATTTGTATTCCGTCTCCGGAATGTCTGCTCTGTCTTTTGTAAAGGTCATGGGACCTTTGTCACTGGTATCTTTGCTTCTTCTGATCGGGGGCTGTCTGTTACAGAAGAATGAAAGCATGCAGATAGAGCAGATCAGGAGAAAAACCAAAAAGAACAAAACAGCTGAAAATCTGATTTTGCTCTTCCTTTTTTGCGTAAGTCTGGCAACGGTTTTACGTGTGCTGTCCTGGCCAGTGCTTCTGGGAATTACACTTCTGATTTGTCTGTTCCTTTTCGGAAGTGGAAAAGAAGAATTTTTACCGCTGAGAGTAGATTATAGTCTGCTTCTTACTTTTGTTACATTTTTTGTATTTATCGGAAATATGGGGCGGATTCCAATCGTAAAAGAACTGCTGATAAAAGTACTGGAAGGACATGAACTTATTCTTGGTTTTGCTGCCAGCCAGGTCATCAGCAATGTTCCGGCGGCTATTTTACTTTCCGGTTTTACTACAGACTATCCTATGCTTCTCCGGGGAGTGAATATTGGAGGTCTGGGAACCCTGATCGCTTCCATGGCAAGTCTGATCTCTTATAAATTTTATGTACAGGAAAGTGAAAAGAATGAAACAGCTGGTACAAAAGGGCAATATTTTCGGTATTTTACGGTATGGAATATAGTCTTTGCAATTGTGCTGTTGGCAGTGACCGTTGTAGTATAATGTATAAGGAAAGTATGATTGAAGAATATAGAAAATAGGAAACAAAATAAAAGGCGCAGAATCGCATTTTCCATCCCTATTTGTGAAAAGAAGAAATACAAAGGAGAACCGTCATCGAAACATATTATTATAACCACATGAACAAAACGCAGCAGTCTGCCTACCATAATATCCTTCAGGGATTTCAGAACATGGCAGATGAGATCTTACTTCCACGTCTGGAGCCGGAAGAACTCTACAATGTGTTTTTCCAGCTCCGTCTGGATCACCCAGAGATCTTCTGGGCGACGGGATTTCGCTACAAATATTATCAGGATTCCCCGAATCTGATCTTTGTGCCGGAATATCTGTTTGAGAAAAATAAAGTAAAAGAACACCAGCGCGCCATGCAGGCGAGAGTAGAAAAGCTGGTGCGTCCGGTAAAGGATAAGTCCGAGTGGGAAAAAGAAAAATTTGTCCACGACTTTATATGCGAGAATGTCCGGTATGATAAATTAAAGAAAGCCTATTCCCATGAGATCATCGGACCGCTGGGACAGGGTGTGGGTGTCTGCGAGGGGATTGCCAAGGCAGTAAAAGTTTTGTGCGATGCACTGGGGCTCTGGTGTATGATCGTTATCTGCGGCAACAACCCGGAAAAAGGGATCAAATACCGCCACACTTGGAATATCGTAAAACTGGGTGGCAAATATTATCACATGGATGTCACCTTTGACAATTCCCTGAGTCACAATGGCATCCGTTACGACTACTTCAATCTGGATGACAAAAATATCTTCCGGGATCACGAACCGCTGATCGCACCGGCTCCACACTGTACGGATGGGGATCACTTCTATTATAGGGAAAAGAAACTGTCCTTCACGAAGCAGGAGGATGTGTATAAGCGAGCATTACAGACTGCAAAAAAAGGTCGAGTGTTTACTTTTCACTGGCGTGGAGGATATCTCACCCGGGAGATCCTCGGAGAACTTCTGGAACTGATCCGGACAGCCGGAAAAGAAAAACAGAAAAGTGCCCGTATCAGCCTGAACTGGCCACAGGCGGTCCTGTGCTTTGATTATGTGGAAGATCAGGGACAGCCGGAAACGGAAGTGACACTGGAAGAGGCGAATGAAGGGGAAATGGAATAAAAGAAATGGAATAAAAGACATGAAAAATCTGATATTTTGGTTATTCGCAAAAAAATAAAAAAACATGAAAATAACTGTTGACAAACCATGTATACAATGGTATCCTATCAGAGTTGCGTCTGAGAGATCTCACAGAGATCACAAAGCTGTCA
>OIWK01000964.1_pt1 | contig 29652 bp, 18 predicted proteins | sample 1587401 | NCBI WGS metagenome assembly OIWK01 (sample SAMEA3888911, study PRJEB22519) | human gut metagenome | biome: human gut; feature: human-associated habitat; material: faeces | place: Denmark | collected 2009 | reverse complement strand
GTCGAGGTCATCCCGTATGAGGATCTGGATATCGATTCCTTCAAGGCGGTTGTAGAACCAGTAACCGAGTGGTATATCGGGGAACTGAAAAAACAGGGTTATAAGGATGCGGAAGAGCTGGTTGCTGCATTCAAATAGGAAAATTAGAAGTTTGAAGTTAGAAGTTTGGTAAAATTGAATCATTGAGTTTGGTTTTCTGGCGGTTCTGGTCCTTGGGATCAGACCGCCAGATTGCGTATATGGGGAAATATTTCAATGTAAATTTTCAATCGGGCAAATATTGTGGTTGGCAGTTTGATATGATAAGATAGTTGATATTGGTGCGCTGAAAAGCGAGATAAAAAGGAAGAAAAGGAAAAATATATGGGATGTGTACATCTGTACTGCGGCGACGGAAAAGGAAAGACGACGGCGGCGATCGGTTTGGCGGTCCGGGCGGCAGGAACGGGAAAACAGGTAGTTGCTGCCCGCTTTTTAAAAACGGATCAGTCTGGGGAGGTGGAGATTTTAAAGCGGCTCCCGGAGGTGACGTTGATTCCCTGTGAAAAAACATTTGGATTCACGTGGAAAATGACCGATGAGGTGAAGCAGGAGGCAGCGGATTATTATAAAAGTATGTTTGAGACAGCGTGCCGAGAGGCAGTGAAGCGGTGTGGGGAAGCAGAAGAGAACGGTTCGAAAGCACCGGAGGAGAATAACTTCTGTGAAACCTGCGATGTTCTGCTGGTGTTGGACGAGGTCTGCGCTTCTCTTTCTTCGGGACTTTTGGAGCTGGCGGATATAGTGGATTTTCTGGATCACAGACCAGCGGATCTGGAAGTTGTAATGACGGGGCGGAAACCGCCGGAGGAGCTGCTTTTGCGGGCTGATTACGTGACAGAGATGGAAAAAATCAAGCATCCGTTTGACCGGAAAATCCTGGCGCGGCGGGGAATTGAATATTAGAGAGGGGACTCTGAATGGGATTTATAAAGAGAAAGCATCGTCCGGAGTACGCTACAGTGCAGCGGGAATGGGCAATGTGGGGAAAACAGATGGAAAAAACACTTCCGGGTTACGGGGAGCAGAATGAGGCATTGCACTGGATGGTACGGATTCTGACGGGGGTGCGGGTTCTGTACTGCCTGTTTTATCTGATTATGACATTTGTCTATGGAATGGAGAAAACAAATGCGGTCATGACGCTTTTGGGACCGTTTATTTTTTATGGCTGGTATATGCTTATGCTGCGGGAGAGCCCGGTGCTTACGGTGTTGATGCTGATCGGGCGTGGGGCGAGTATCGTGTGGGGCGGCGTATCACTGCTTCAGATGAGCTGGTGGCTGCCATTTCCGCTGGTTTTTATGCTGGTGATGGCGGCGGCAATCGAATTTATCGAGGCGGTATTCTGCATCTATATGCTGTTTAACCCGCTGGCACGGCACACAATCCGCTTAAACCGGGCATTTGCACGCGGAATGCGTGTACAGGTGCCGGATGAGGAGCTGGAATAGATGGCGGCATATCGGAATGAAGCGGACAATGAGGAAGTCAAGTCTTGATTTTTACAGAATACTCTGATACAGTGGAGTAAAGACAGGATTCCGCCAACGGATCTTGTGGGACGTAGAAAAAGCATAGAAAAGAAAGAGGTAAAATATGGCAGATAATAAGAATATGACACAGGAAGAGATCGACAACGGCGAGGAGATGACCGTGACCCTGACATTGGATGACGGCAGAGAGATTGAGTGTGTTGTTCTGACGATTTTCCCGGCAGGCGGTAAGGATTATATTGCCCTTCTTCCGATGGATGACATCGAGGCAGAGGACGGCGAGGTATATCTGTACCGTTACAGCGAGGATGAGAACGGACAGCCGAACCTGGAAAACATCGAGGACGACGATGAGTATGAGATCGTGGCAGATGCGTTTGACGAGCTTCTGGACGAGCAGGAATATGATGAGCTGGTCGGCGAGGATGAGCTGGATCAGTAATTAGGCAGGCAAAAGACAGGACGCCCAGGTACTTCGCAGGCAGAAACGGCGAGGCATCTGGGCGTTTTACATCTTTTCAGGGGTGGTACGATGGAACTGAAACAGGAGTTAAAGCTCAAACAGACCTTGTCCCAGAAAATGATACAATCCGCAAATATTCTTCAGATGGGGCAGATAGAACTGAAAGAGTACATAGAAGAGATGGCGCTGGAAAATCCGGTGGTGGATCTGGAAGAGCGGGAGCCGGAGAACGGACGGCTGGAAGAAAATGGAGAGCTGAACGAGAAAATCCGCAGACTTGAAGAACTTGCCAGCCTTGACCGCCAGAACCAGACCTATTATCAGGATGAGGAAGAAGAGGCGGGGAGATTAGAGCCGGGACGAAGCCAGGAGGGGCTTTTGGAATCACTTCTGGAACAGGCGTGTATGCTGCATCTGACGAAAAGAGAAGAAAAAATATTCCGCTATATGATCAAAAATCTGGATGCAAGCGGATATCTCAGCGTGAATTTTGGAGAACTCTGCGCTGGGCTGGGAATTGAGGAGACAGAAGGAGAACGGATCTGGAAAAATTTTGGCAGGCTGGAACCGTGTGGGATCGGGGCACGGTCGCTGAAGGAGTGTCTGTTGATGCAGCTGTCTTACCTGGCAGAGGACGGCGGCGCGGTGATTGATATTGTTCAGAATGGAACGATGCGAACCGAAATTCTGGCGGCACGCATCATTTCCAACCATCTGGATCTGCTGGGAAAAAACCAGATGAAGCAGCTTGCCCGTGCATGCTCCTGCAAGCTGGAGGAAGTGCTTCTGGCAGCAGCGCGGATCCGGGAGCTGAATCCCAAACCGGGAAGCGGATATGGGGATGAGAGCTATGATAAATATATTGTACCAGATATAATTATCTCACAGACGGAACACGGATTTGAAATGCAGCTTTCCGATGAGACACTGCCGCAGATTGCCATCAATCCGTATTATCTGTCATTGATGAAGCAGAAAGATACCGAGACGGAGGCGAAGGACTACATCGAGGGGAAAATCCGACAGGCTGAATGGGTCTGCCAGTGCATTGGGCAGCGCAATCAGACATTGTCGCGGCTGGCAGAAGAGATTTTGTGCGTACAGGGGGAGTTTTTTGCAAAAGGAAGTGGAAAACTGGCTCCGTGGACGCAGAAACAGGCGGCTAAATCGCTGGGGGTCAGCGAGCCGACGCTGAGCCGGACAGTGCGTAAAAAATATCTGCAATGCCGCTGGGGGATCTTTCCGCTGTCATATTTCTTTTCAAGACACATGGCTGCGGGGGGATTCGGGATGACGGATAAGGGAAGACTGGCAGATCGGGAAGAGGCGGCGAATCAGGAAGAAACGGCGGTTCAGGCAGAAGTGGTGAATCGGATGGAAACAGGCAAAGATCCGCGGGAGGCAATCCGCCATCTGATCAAAACGGAAAATCCGAGAAAGCCGTTCAGTGACCGCGTGTTGTCAGAAAAACTGGCGGAAGCGGGGATCACGCTGTCGCGGCGGACCGTGGCGAAATACCGGGAAGAAATGGGAATCCGGGATGCATCCGGGCGGAAATGCTTTGGTATCTGACAGAAAACATAGACAGAAAGACAGAGGGAAAACTATGTCATTGCAATTTATAATCGGTGGTTCCGGTTCGGGAAAGACACGGACATTGTATGAAAATTTGATCCGTCAGTCGATGGAAGAGCCGGACGGACGTTTTTTTGCTCTGGTGCCGGAACAGTTTACGATGCAGACGCAGAAAGAGATCGTGATGCTGCATCCGAACCATGGCGTGATGAATATCGATATTGTCAGTTTTGAGCGTTTGGCATACCGGGTGTTTGAGGAACTAGCGATTGAAAATCTGGCGGTGCTGGATGATATGGGAAAATCGATGGTTCTGCGGCGCGTTTCGTCGGGCGTCCGGGGAAATCTGCACCTGTTTGGAGGGCATCTGGACAAGGCGGGCTTTATCAGCGAGATCAAATCGATGCTGTCTGAGTTTTTCCAGTACGGCATCACGGAGGAAAAGCTGGAGACGCTGATCGGGGAGACGAAAAGCCCGCTGCTGCGCCAGAAGCTTCTGGATATGCAGGTTTTATACCGGGCATTCCAGGCGTATACCGAGGAAAAAGTGATCGTAAAAGAAGAAATTTTAAGCCTTCTCTGCCGGGTGCTGCCGCAGTCACAGCTCATCCGCGACAGCGTTGTTACGCTGGATGGCTATACGGGCTTTACGCCGATCCAGTATGAGCTTCTGGAACTCTTATTCCGGTGCTGCCGGAAGGTGATCGTGACGGTCACGATGGATCCGGAGGACAACCCGTACCGCGAGAGCGTGCAGCAGAAGCTCTTTTACATGAGTCGTCATACCGTCTGCCGTCTGATTGACCGTGCTGCAGCTGCCGGATGTAGCCGGGATGAGGATATTTTGTTGAAAGAAAAACCAATGTGGAGATTTAAGGACAGCCCGGAACTGGGATTTATTGAAAATGAATTGTTCCGATATAGAGGAAAGCTGTATCATTCTGGGAGCGGGAACGAAAGCGGGGCTGCGGCTGAACACGGCCGGGAAAGCCTGCGTCTAATTGAAGCAGCAACCCCGCAGGCGGAAATCTCTTTCTTATGCGGAGAAATCCGGCGTCTGGTGGCATCGGAGGGCATCCGTTACCGGGAGATCGCGGTGATTACCGGCGACTTGGAGACATATTCGCGGGAGATTCTGAGGCAGTTTGAGAAGAATCAGATCCCGTGTTTTATTGATTATAAGAAAAATATTTTCAGTAACCCGATGGTGGAACTAATCCGGGCGGCGCTGGAGGTGCTGCAATCGGGCTTTTCCTATGAATCGGTGTTTCGATTCCTGAAAACAGGGCTGGTGATGCCGCTTGCGGGGCTTTCACCGGAAGTGATCTATCAGGCGGAAAATTATGTGATTGCGCTTGGAATCCGCGGGTTTAAGCGGTGGAACAGCACATGGGAGCGCGTGTACCGGGGGGCTGAGCTTATCAATCTGGATGAGTTAAATCAGTTCCGTGAGGCGGTTGTCACACCATTTCTGCCGCTTCGGGAGGTGTTTTCCAACCGCAAAGCAACGGTGCGCGAGCGGACGGAGGCGCTGGTCCATTTTCTCGAAGCACTTGAGATGGAGCAGAAGCTGGCGGCGATGGCGCAGCAGTTTGAAGAAATGGGCGATATGAGTCTTGCCAAGGAGTACGGGCAGGTGTATGGGCTGGTGATGGACCTGTTTGACCGGATCGTGGCGCTTCTCGGCGAGGAGGTCATGGGACAGCGGGAGTATGCAGAGATTCTGGACGCCGGTTTTGCGGAGATCAAGGTAGGACTGATCCCCGCAGTCGTGGACCGGATAGTGGTCGGCGATATCACGCGAACCCGTCTTTCCAATATAAAAGTGTTGTTTTTTGCCGGAGTCAATGACGGGATAGTGCCGTCTGTTTCGGGACGCGGCGGGATCCTTTCGGAGGCGGATCGCCGGGCGCTGCGGGAAATGCAGGTAGAATTGGCGCCGACCGCGCGGGAGGAAAGCTTTTTGCAGCGATTTTATCTCTATCTGGCGCTGACAAAGCCGTCGGACTATCTCTATCTGTCGTGTGCGGCGTCCTCTGCCGAGGGAAAAGCGATGCGTCCTTCGAGTCTGATGCTGCAGCTGCTTAAATTATTTCCGGAGAAACGTCTGGAACAGCCGGAGGAAGAGAAGGAAGCGCTCTGGTCGCCGGAACTTGGCATGAGCTGGGTGCTTCGGGGACTGCAGGATGAAAAAAGCGGGGAAAATGACCAGTTTATATCGCTGTACCGATACTTTATTCAGGCAGAATCGTACCGGGATGAAATGCAGGCGCTCTCAGATGCTGCATTTTATACTTATCAGGATACGGGCATCGGGAAGGCGGCGGCGCGGGCGCTCTATAGCCCGATTCTGCGGGGCAGTGTGACGCGTATGGAGCTGTATGCGTCGTGTGCGTATGCACATTTTCTTTCGTATGGGCTGGAATTGTCGGAACGGCAGATGTACGAGATTGCCCCGTCGGATATCGGAAATCTGTTCCATGCGGCGATCGACATGTATTTCACGCGGATGAAAGAGGAAAATCGCCTGTTTTCCGGCATTTCGGAGGAAGACCGCCAGAAAATGGTGGCGGAGTGTGTGGCGTCGGTCACGGAGGAATACGGCAATGCGATTCTGGGAAGCTCGTACCGGAACCAGTATCTGGAACGGAAGGTATACCGGATCACGGATCGGACGATCTGGGCACTGACGGAACAGCTAAAAAAAGGTGATTTTGAGCCAGCCGGGTTTGAGGTCAGTTTTTCACCGATGGATCACCTGAGAGCGATGCGGATTCCGCTTTCAAGCGAGGAGGCGATCCATCTGCGCGGGCGGATTGACCGAATTGATCTCTGCGAGGATGGCGACCGGCTGTACCTTAAGATCATTGATTACAAGACGGGAAAAACGAAATTTGACCTGACGGATATTTATTATGGTTTGCAGCTGCAGCTGGTTGTCTACATGGATGCGGCGATGGAGAAGATCGGGCGGGAATACCCGGATAAAACGGTGGTTCCAGCGGGGCTTTTCTATTATCATATCGAGGATCCGATGGTGGAGCGCAAGCCGGTGGAGTCGGAGGAGGAGACGAATGCCGATATTTTGAAGGCACTGCGGATGAACGGGCTGGTAAACGGCGATCGGGAGGCACTGGCACATCTGGATAACCGGCTGGGCGAGGAGGCGACGGTGGATTCGGATGTTGTGCCGGTTTCGATTAAAAATGAGGCGATCGTTGAGCGGCGTTCGCAGGCGGCAGGGGAAGAAAAATTCCGTGTGCTGGGCGCGTATGTGAACCGGAAAATGAAGCATATGGGGCGGGAGATTCTGGATGGAAACATTGCGGCGTCACCGTACAAAAACGGCCAGAAAACGGCGTGCGATTATTGCCCGTACCACAGTGTGTGCGGATTTGATTTGAAAACGGACGGCTACCAGTTCCGGCGTTTTGATAAGCTGAGCCCGGAGGAGATCTGGGGGAAGATGGAAGAAAAGGATAAGGAAACGGAACGGTAGATTTGTGTTTGGCTGTGACTGTGGGAATGAAAGAATGAACCAGTCATGAAAAAGGAAAGGGCGAGAAATGGCAGTAAATTGGACCAGGGAACAGAAGCAGGTAATTGAGGGGCGGGAGAAAAGCCTCCTGGTGTCGGCAGCGGCGGGAAGCGGCAAGACCGCGGTGCTGGTTGAGCGGATCATCCAGATGATCACGGAGGGGGAGAACCCGAAGGACATAGACCGCCTGCTTGTCATGACTTTTACCCGGGCGGCAGCGGCGGAGATGCGGGAGCGGATCCAGGCGGCGATTGAGAAAAAACTGGAATCGGAGCCGGAAAATGAACATCTCCAGCAGCAGGCAGTTCTGGTTCAGTTTGCCCAGATCACGACGATCGACAGCTTCTGCCTGCATATCATGCGGGAACATTTTGACCGGCTGGACATCGATCCGGCATTCCGGGTTGGCGATGAGGGCGAAATGCTTCTGATGCGCGCTGATGTGATGGATGGGCTGCTGGAAGATTATTACCGCGACGGCGGGAAACGGTATGAGGAGTTTGTGGACGCGTATGCGACGGGCAAGGCGGACGGTGGAATTGCCGAGTATGTGACGCAGGTCTACAATTTCGCCCAGAGTAACCCGTGGCCGGATGCGTGGTATGAAAAATGCCGTGAGGAGCTGCTCTTGACCGAACAGGGAGAGCTGGAGCAGACGGAGTGGATGCAGTTCCTTTTGCGTGATATTGTATTGCAGGCGCAGGAGTGGAAAATACAGCTTCGGGAGGCGTGGGAGATCTGCCAGGAGACGGGGGGACCGATGCCGTACCTGCCGATGATCGAGGAAGATCTGCGCCATGCGGAGGCAGTCTGTGGGGCAGCCGGTTCGTTTGAAACGATCTCGGAGGCATTGGAACAATTTACGTTTTCGCGTCTGGCGGCGATCCGCGGCAAAAACGGAGAGGTCGATCCGGAGAAAAAGGCGCTTGTTTCCGACTGCCGCAGCCGGGTCAAAAAAGCAGTTGAAAAGTTAAAAGGAGAGTACCTGTTTGCCTCCCCGGAGCAGATGCTTACGGATATGGAAGCTGGAAAAGAGCGGATTTTGGAACTTTTGGAGCTGGCGCAGGAATTTGGACGGCGATTTAGGGCGAAGAAGAAAGAAAAAAATGTGGTGGATTTTCATGATCTGGAACATTTTGCGCTGGAGATTCTGACAGAACCGGAATCAGAATGTTCCGAGGCGGAGGAAACTTCAAGTACAGAAGAAACCGATCAGATGCAGGGGAAAAATGCCTGGACAGTGCGCGTACCAGGCACAGTCGCGGATGAGCTCGCCGTGCAGTACGACGAAATTCTGGTGGACGAGTACCAGGACAGCAACCTGGTTCAGGAGACGCTGATCCAGTGCATCAGCGGTGAACGCTTTGACCGCCCGAATGTGTTTATGGTGGGCGATGTCAAGCAGAGTATCTATAAATTCCGCCTGGCGAGACCGGAATTATTTCTGGAAAAATACAGCACATACACGTCGGAGGAGAGCGCGCACCAGAAGATCGAGCTTCACCAGAACTTTCGAAGCCGGGATCACATACTGGAATCGATCAATGCGATTTTTTACCGTATCATGACGGAAAAGCTGGGAAATATATCCTATACGGAAGATGCGGCACTACATCCGGGCGCAGCCTTTGAAGAGCGGGATGGCCTGGATGAGTTAAAGACGGAGCTTTTGCTGGTGGATTTGTCGGTGCAGCCGCAGAAAGAGACGGAATCCCCCGAGTTAGATGATGAGGCAGCCGATTATACCGCCAGAGAGCTGGAAGCGCGCATGATCGCCGGAAAGATCCGTGAGATGACGGATAAAGAACGGGGGATCACGATCTGGGATAAGGAGCTTGGCGCTTACCGTCGGGCGCAGTACGGGGATATTGTGATTCTGCTTCGAAGCGTCAGCGGATGGGCGGAAGAATTTATCGAGGTGCTGGCGACGCAGGGGATTCCGGCGGTCGCAGAGTCTCGGACGGGATATTTTAATACGCTGGAAGTCGAGACGGTGCTGAATCTTTTGGCAGTCATCGACAATCCGATGCAGGACATTCCCCTGGCGTCGGTGCTCAAATCGCCGTTTGGCGGCGTTTCTGATGAGGAGATGGCGTGGATTGTGGCGGAACATAAGGCGGGCGTTGACCGGTCGCGGGATGCAGGGCTTTACCGGGCGGTTGTGGAGTATATGAATGAGGATGGACCGGTGAAGTCGAATGACGAAAGTGACGAGTCGTCGATCGCGGATGCGTTTCGTTTTCAAAAAAATAAATTAATTCAAAAGAATAACCTGCGCCGAAAACTCCAAAAACTCTTTACTCTCCTGGATACATTCCGCCAGGAAGCTGTTTACCTGCCGATGCACGAACTCCTCTACCGGATTTACGACAAAACGGGCTATTACCGCTATGTGTCGGCGCTTCCGGGCGGGGCGGGACGGCGCGGCAATCTGGATATGCTGGTGGAGAAAGCGGCAGCCTATGAGGCGACGAGCTACCGGGGTGTGTTCCATTTCATCCGGTATATTGAGAAGCTGAAAAAATACAATACAGATTTTGGTGAAGCGCCGGTGGCAGATTCCGAGGGAACGGTGGTGCGGATCATGAGTATCCATAAGAGCAAGGGACTGGAATTTCCGATCGTGTTTGTGGCTGGAATGGGAAAAAATTTTAACAAGCAGGATACGCGGGGGAAACTTCTGATAGACGCGGATCTGGGAATCGGAACCGACTATCTGGACAGCGAGAAGCGCATCAAGGGACCGACGCTCAAGAAAAATGTGATGAAACGCCGGATGGAACTGGAAGCGCTGGGCGAGGAACTGCGTGTTCTTTACGTGGCGCTGACGCGTGCGAAGGAAAAACTGATTCTGACGGCGTCCTCCCGGAAATTGGAGGATCGGATTGCGAAGTGGAGCGCAGTGGCAGCCGAACACGGGGCGATTCCGTATACGATTCTGACGCTGGCTTCCTCGTATCTGGATTGGATTTTGATGAGTATTCCAGAAAAAAATCCGTGGATTTCATATCAGATGGAAACGCTTTCCGACCAGATCGACCGTGAGATCGGCACGCAGATACGCCAGACGTTATCGAGAGAGTGGCTGCGGTGGCTGGCGGGGGAGGACAGCCATTTGTCGAATGACGAGAATCATCCAAACACGCAAAATCGGCTCGAAAATATCAGGCAAATAGAATCGATCATCAGCAACAACTACCATTTCCAGTACCCATACCTGGACGATCTGAGTCTCAACACCAAGATGTCCGTTTCTGAACTCAAGAAAAAGAGCATGGAGGAAGAAGAGGAGGAGATGGTATTTCTGCCGACGCTGCCAGTGTTTATGGAGAAGGAGCAGGAAGAAAAAGGCGGCGCGACGCGCGGTACGGCGTACCACCGTGTGTTGCAGTTTTTGCCGTTTGAGCGGGCAATGTCGAGACAGGAGTTAAATGCATTTCCGGCGAAGCTGGCGGCTGAGGGGCGGATGGATGCCGAGGCGGCGGCGTTGGTGCGCGGCTCAGATCTGGCAAAACTGACAGCCAGTTCATTGGGAAAACGCATGCAGAGAGCGGCAGCAGCCGGGAAGCTGTACCGGGAAAAACAGTTCGTCATCGGTATTCCGGCGCGCGAGATGGGCGACTGGGATTCGGATGAGCGGATTCTGATACAGGGTATCATCGACGCCTTTTTTGAGGAGGACGGCAAGCTGGTTCTGGTGGATTATAAGACAGATTATGTGGAAAATTCAGACATTCTGATCCGCCGCTATGAGGCACAGGTGCGCTACTATACCCGCGCACTAGAACAGATGACAGGAAAAAGGGTGGCGGAGCGCTACCTGTATTCGTTCCGGTTTGGGGTGATTGAAGTGTAAGGCAGTGATTCTGGGTACAGATAGGCACGTTCGGAACCGATCGTATTTCCAGTTAATACGCCGGGATATGCGGCGTAGGAGGCTCTGGCGGAGTACCGGAGTTTTACGGATTATACGGATCAGGGCTTTGTTTAAAGGGCATCATCCGCCACCAGAACCGCTACCTGCGTCAGAAAATTCTCAGGATTTTTGTGCTGGGGCGGTCCCTCCAGATAGAGGTGGCGGGCGGTGCCCTTTAATGGAATCTGATATTTGTTTGCATACGCACAAAGGTGCTTCACAATTACCGGAAGACCTTCATAGGCACCGTGATAAAAGATACAGAGCGCTTTCTGGCGGGGCAGGGTGACGAGATGTTTACCCCGGCTTTCCGACGGGACGGCGATGCAGCAGGTAAAATCGCCCGGATTCGAAAGGTTGTATTCGGTGAAAAACATATGCTGGGTGGTGTCAGAACCATATTGGCGGATCGCCTTGATGAAGACGCCACGTAATTGCTCTTTCTTGTCTTCAAGTGCTGTCGAATGCAGATCCTGGCAGTAAACGGTCTGGGCAGGAAGTTCTATCTGTCGGATTTCAAAGTCATTGTGCCCTTTTGAATGTTCTTTTAATTTCTCAATATTCCGGCTGATCTCGTCACGCAGATCTTCCAGACGAGCGATCAGCGGCTCCAGATCCGTCGTGCCGTGATAATAGGCATAGATATCATTCAGCGACAGACCGAGATTCTGCAGAATGCGGATGCTCCGGATGCGCGAGACGGTGTCTGCTGTATAGTAACGGTTTCCATTGATACCGTCTCTCTGATCCGGCAGAATAAGCCCCTTGTCTTCATAATTTAAAATTATGCGCCGGGTCACTTCCAACGCTTTGGCTGCCTCGCCGATCGAGAGCAGACGTTTTTTATCGTGCGTCATAAAACCTCCTGTTAGATATCCATAAGATGTGCAATCATGTATATTTGTCATGTAGGATTCTGGTGCAATTTTTTACACTCATAGTTGTGTATAATTACATGAAAAATAAGTAAAAATTATATAAATTAGCTAAAAAGGGATTGTATCGCACATCAATGTACGATGTATAATCATTTTATTGAAAGCGGGATGCTGTGTCAAGTATCCCGCCGATGCAAAACACCACACAATTTGTCATACTATGCACGTTGAAAAGGAGTATCCGGGCAGGCAGGAGCGTCAGACATTGGGGAGAATGAGTATTTTATATACAGAAAGATTTGATGGCTCATCTGCAAACATCTGCCCGGAGAAACATTTCAACCAAAACGCCTTTATTGTATACCTATGATGCTGCGTTTTATCTGGAAAAATCAAGAAAGAATTGACATTTGAACGCCTTCCATATATGCTTGAACCAATATGATTTTCGATTTGACAGATGGGAAAATCAATGGAAAATCTAAGCAGATATGGGAGGCTTTTATGGATCAGGAAAATCAGACACCACACAAACGGCGTGTCAGATATAAAGGAAAATATCCAAAAAAATTTGAAGAAAAATATAAAGAGCTGCAGCCGGAGAAGTATCAGGATACGATCCAGCACGTGATTCAGAAGGGAAATACACCAGCGGGCATGCATATTTCCATTATGGTGCAGGAGATTCTGGACTTTTTGCAGATCCAGCCGGGGCAGGTCGGATTTGATGCGACGCTAGGATACGGCGGACATACGAAGGCGATGCTGGCCTGCCTGAAAGGGCAGGGACATATGTATGCGACCGATGTTGATCCGGAGGAATCCGCCAAGACGCGGAAACGCCTGGAAGAAGCGGGCTATGGCGAAGACATGCTTTCAATCCGTCTCCAGAACTTCTGTACAATCGATGAGATTGCCAGAGAAGCGGGTGGTTTTGATTTTATTTTAGCCGATCTGGGCGTGTCTTCGATGCAGATTGACAATCCGAAGCGAGGCTTTTCGTTCAAGGTAGATGGACCGCTGGACCTGCGCCTGAATCAGGAAAAAGGCATCAGCGCCGCCGAGCGCCTTGACACGATCGAGCGTGAGGAGCTGGCGGGCATGCTGTACGAAAATTCAGACGAACCGTACTGCGAGGAGCTGGCAAAAGCGATCACGGATGAGATCCGCCGTGGAAACCGGATCGATACGACCACGAAACTCCGTGAAATCATTGAAAAAACATTGGATTTCCTTCCGGAAAAGGAGAAAAAGGAGACAGTCAAGAAGACCTGTCAGCGTGTTTTCCAGGCGCTCCGGATCGATGTAAACCAGGAATTTGAAGTTCTCTATGAGTTTATGGAGAAGCTTCCGAATGCGCTTCGACCGGGCGGACGGGCAGCGATCCTGACCTTCCATTCCGGAGAGGATAAACTGGTGAAAGCGGCGCTCAAAGAGGGATATCGCGCCGGTATCTATAAAGAATATTCCAAAGATGTGGTGCGCCCGTCCGCGCAGGAGTGCGTACAGAACCCGCGTGCCCGCTCGACGAAGATGCGCTGGGCGATCCGGGCGGACGAGTAAAATGAATATAAAAGAAAATATATGAAAAAACAGGGCAGCTGTTCCGAGCAATATGGGAGCGGCTGTCCTGTTTTTATTGTGAAGATCAAAGAGAGTCCATGTGAAAAAATTTCGGGCGCAGTGATGTCCGGTTCTGCAAAAATCCGATTAAAAGAGCAAAAATGTTTTTTTTGCGAGATTTCTGTTTCCGGTGCGTATACTATAAGATTACTTTTCAGAAAATAGAAAAGTGGCCACAGTTGTGAAAGAAAAAACAGCTGCGAAAAAAACAAATACGCGAGAAAGTTTCGTGAGAAAGAGAGGAAACGCATTGAAACAGGAAACACAAAATGAATTGGAACGATTTAGGGATTATTTGAGAGAACAGGAAAAAAGCAGCCATACGATCGAGAAATACTGCCGGGATGTGAGAAAGTTTTTGATGTTTGCGGGTGAAGAATGGGATAAAAACACAATTATATCGTTTAAGGAATATCTGCAAGCCCATTATAAAACATCCAGCGCCAATTCGATGCTGGCATCTCTGAACAGCTACTTTCATTTTATCGGAAGACAGGAATACTGTGTCCGCACGTTCCGGGTGCAGAAGCGGATTTTCTGCGATGAGAGACGGGAAATGACGCGCAGCGATTACCAGAAGTTAGTTAAGGCGGCACGGGGACGCGGCGATGAACGTCTCTGTGCGATTTTGCAGACAATCGCGAGCACGGGCATACGAATCAGCGAGCTTTCATATATTACAGCGGAATCGCTGGCACAGGGGGAAGTAGTGATCGACTGTAAGGGAAAACAGCGGGTGATCCTGCTGCCGCAGTCGCTGATGCTGTATCTGACGCAGTACTGCCAGAAGCAGCGGATTGTGAGAGGCAGTATCTTTGTCACAAGAAGCGGGCAGGCAGTCCGCAGACAGAATGTGTGGGCGGACATGAAATCCGTCTGCGCCGAAGCCGGTGTTCTTCCGAGCAAGGTATATCCGCACAATCTGCGCCGTCTGTTTGCCAAGATATTTTACGAGCGCGATCACGATCTGGTCCGTCTGGCAGACTATCTGGGTCACAGCAGCGTGGAAACGACAAGACGTTATACGATCATCAGCAGCCGTGAAGCGTGCCGCAGACAGCTGGAATTAGGTTTGTTGATTGATAGGGAAAATTGACGAAAAACATAATGGGAATTATGTCATATCCGCCTATTTCATTTTTTCTTTGATTTGCAAGGTTTTTGTCAGATTTTCCAATTTTTGGATACAATATCTGTTACTGTTCACGCATGTGCCCAGTAATACTGTGCTATTTCAGATATTGTTTTTAACACCTTTGTATGTTAAAATTTTTTCTCAGAAGTGATAAACTTGATAATAAAATCATATATTTAGATATGTATGCAGATTTTTTTCATTTCATGACATAATTCCCATTATGTCAACCGGGGAGGTGGAGTATGTGAGAGAAGATCTGACGGGGCGCCGGTATGGACGCCTGACCGTCTGCCGGGAGATAAAACAGGCAGAAAAAAGCCGCCGCCATTACTGGCTGTGCCGGTGCGACTGCGGGAAAGAAAAAACCGTGGAGGAGTCCCATCTGAAAACAGGGCATACGAAAAGCTGCGGGTGCTATCGGAAGGAGCTTCCGTCCAGTCGGCGGATCGATCTGACAGGGCGTCAGTTCGGGCGTTTGAAAGTGCTTGAAGAGGCGGATAATTCCAACCGGACAGGCGAATACTGGAAATGTGTCTGTAGCTGCGGACGCCTGATTGAGGTATCCAAAGAAAGCCTGTGCGCGGGAAAAACCAAGAGCTGTGGCTGCCTGCAGGCGGAGACACGGAAGGAAAACATGAAAAAAGCGATTCATTTTGTAGGCGGAACCTGCCTGGAACGGATCGCCAACCAGAAAAATACGGCAAACAATACAAGTGGCTACAGAGGCGTCTACCAGCGGGAGAATTCCCGGTGGCGGGCAGCGATCGGCTTTCAGGGAAAAGTGTACAATCTTGGAACCTTCGTAAACCTTGAGGACGCGGTGGCAGCGCGAAAAAAAGCAGAAGAGGAACTGTACGAGCCATTTTTGCGGGAGCATGGCGTGAAAGAGGTGCAGAAGGGAGGTATTTAAATCCGCATAAGGGGGACCTATGTTGATGATAGATAAGACAGGAGGCAAAAAGAATGAAAAAAGCGAAGAAAAAGGGGAAAAGTTACAGTCAAGGTTGGTTTGAACGTCAGTCAAGGCGTTTCATGTCAGTGCTTTTGTGCAGCAGTATGTTGAGCACAAGCGTGGCAAATACAGCCGCATTTGCAGCTGCCACATCCGAAGGAGGGGATGAAAGACAGGAATTTTCATTGGAAAAAGAAGACCTCAGGCAGGCAATCCGGGATGCTGCTAAAAAAGGGAAGACAGTAAAAGAGGATGCGTTTACGTTTTCCGGCGATGAGGCAGAAACCTACGAGGGACTGTTTGAAGAAGGAAATCTATATGAACTGCATCCAGATTTCGAGAAGAAAAACGACCGGCTTACTTTGAAAATGTATGCCCGCTTAGAGGATGAAGATGACATGGATCAGTATACGATCAGCGGAAATGAAGAAATTATTTTCCTGATGACCAATTCTTCTTCAAAAGAGCGCACCGGACGGATTCTGGTGGATGGAAGAGCCAGTGCATGGATGACGGTTGCGCCATTTGGTGAAGTAAAAAAGCAGGTTGGGCTGGAGACAGAGGAAGCGGTTCCGGTCGAGATAGAAAATGAGGTAAAAGAACCGGAAAGTGCAGTTCCGGCAGGAAGTGAAGATATCACAGAAGAGGATACGGCTCTGGAGGACGATGTAAAAGAGCAGGAAAATGCTTCAGATGCAGGTAACAATCAAATAAAAGAAGAATCGGAAGCAGCGGATGACAAGAAAGATTTATCGGAACCGGATTCTGAGAACGAGAATGAAAAAGCAGACATGGATGCGTCCGAAACAGATACATCCGACGCAAATACATCCGATGCAGATACATCTGGTGCAGATACATCCGATGCAGATACATCGGATTCAGAAAATGACAGCGCCCAGGACGAAGATTCAGTTCAGGTATCACGTTCGGCTCATTTTTCGATGTTTTTGACTTCAGCTGCAATGGCATCTCCGTCTGATGCAAAAGAAGAAGAGAACGAGAACGATGAAAACGAAAAAAATAAGGCGATTGTAGGCGACGAAGCAGAAGAAGACAATTTCGAACGCATTCTGGGGGATTCATATGAAACGGTAGGCATTAAGAATGCATCCGCAGCCGCATTTGTAACTTCCGCGATGGAGCTTGGTCTGACAGACGTAGCTGTTTTGTCGGCAGTGGAAGTGGAAGAAATTCCACACTGGCAGATTTCGAAGTCTAAAAAAGCTACCAATCTGGACGAAAATTTTGAATCCCAGGTAACACTTTCCCTTCCGTCAGCGGAGGAAAAACTGGAAAATGACATTGTGTTTGTGCTGGATAAATCTACCAGCGTGCAGCTGGAAAATGAGGCGTTAGAGATGCTTAAGGAGCTGCAGGCGCAGGCAAAGGAAAATGGCGCAAAAGTAAAGGTTGGAGTCGTTATTTTCAATAAAGAAGCGCACAAGTCTGACTTTATGGATTTGGAAACCCAGTATGATGCGATTGAGGCAGCGATCCGTGAGAATATTAGCAGCGGAACGAATCTTTCGGCTGGAATCCTTGCAGGCAAGAAAATGCTGGATGAGGATACGCAGGTGGCAGCAGGAAGAAAGAGTCTGGTGCTTTTAAGCGATGGCATTACCTATATTTTCGGGGAAAAACCGACGGCGGTTGCCTGGGGATTTGAGAATGATGGTTCAGAACATTCCTGGGCGGGACCGGATCACTGGAGTCTTAAATATGGGAATAATGAAGCATTATCGAAGAATGAGTGGAACGAGCGCCTGGGTACAATCAAAGCACAGATGGATAATCAGGGCGATGAATTTGACCATTCATATGAGCAAGGAGAGTTAAAGCCATGTACCCCACCTGATGAAGGAAAAAAATATGCCAATAGCGTTGATAAAGCACTCTATCTTTCCTATGAGGCATATCTGGAAGCGGCGAAGGAACAGTATCACTGCTATGCGATGCCGATTGGTTCATCTGCTGGTGAAAGCTATCCATGGGGACCGAGCTTTGTGAAATATCTGGCAGACGGAAAAACGGTAAGTTTTGAAGATATCAAAAATGATATCCTTTATGCCGTCGATCGGGACTCGACTGTGGAAGATTATATGGGTTGGGTCAAGGATGATTACAATTTTGACTTAAAGAGCATCGAACGTCTGACCGTTGGCGGCAGGGAGCTTTCTAAATGGGAAGATGGAAATACCGTTTATTTTGGAAATGAAGACGTGAATGCAGCTCAGTATCGTTTTAAGGTGGAATACGATCCGTCGGATAAAGAAGGCGGAGAACATTTCGTCTGGACGATGAATGAGGCGGTAAAAAATAATGAACCGGTGCAGCTGACCTATACGGTAAAACTGGTAAATCCGAAGAACAATCCAGGAGAATCGTATGGACGGTACGATGAAGACGGAAGTGAAGAGTATGATGGACTTTATACGAACCAGAAAGCAGTGCTGCATCCGGTTGGAAGCGATCAGGAAAAAGGAAAAACGGAAGTATTTTCGAAACCGACTGTATCATATACGATTCCGGGAGGAGAACTTCCGACGATTCCAGAGGGAGGAACTTCTAAATCGAAGACAGCGGAACAGCTGGATGAAAATTTTAAGTCTCAAGTGGCTTTGTCTTTGCCGTCAGCGGAGGAGCAGCTGGTAAGTGATGTGGTGCTTGTCTTAGATAAATCAACCAGCATGGGACTGAAAGAGAAGGCGTTGGAAATGCTTCAGAACCTCAAGAAAGAAGTGCAGGAAAAGGGAGCAAAGGTCAAAGTGGGAGTAGTGCTCTTTAACAAGGAAGCCCATACGGATGGATTTATGGATTTGGAGACCCAATATGAGGCGATTGAAGCAGCCATTTGTCGGGAGATTAAGAGTGGAACCAATCTTCACGCAGGTATTTTAGCGGGTAAATCGATGTTAGACCAGGATACAGGAGTGGCAGATGAACGCAAGACACTGGTAGTTGTCAGTGATGGTATTACCTATATGTTTAATGAGAATCCGACGGCGGTTGCCTGGGGATTTATGGCAGATTCTCCGAAACATTTTGCAGGGCCGGATAACTGGAATTCCAAGTATGGAAATAATCAGGCACCGGCGGACTGGAATGCATGGCTGACCGGCATAGAAGCCAGACTTTCAGAGCAGAAGGATACACACGACTATCCATATGGAACGGAACCGGATGTATCGCTTATTACACCGGTGGAGGAAGCAGGAAAATATGTGAATTCGATCGATAAGGCATTATATCTTTCCTACGAGGCGTATGCACAGGCAGCTTCGGAAGGATATCACTGCTATGCGATGCCGATTACGCCGCTCGGAACGGCAAGTAACTATGAGTGGGGAATGAGTTTCATGCGGTACCTTGCGAACGGAAAGCAGGTTTCATTTGACAGTATAAAAAATGATATTTTGTATGCCGTTGATAAAGGTTCTGTTGTGAAAGATTATATGGGCTATGTGAAAGAGGATTATAACTTTGATTTCGATCACTTAGACCAGCTGACAGTAGGGGGAAAAGCGCTTTCTATGTATCAGGAGGGCAACACCTGGTATTTTGGAGACGGAGAACCGGGACCGCAGAATTACCGTTTTAAAGTGGTATATGACGCAGGAAATAAGGCAGAGACAGAGATGTTTACCTGGTATATAGAAGAACCAGTTTCAAACTTTGCATCGGTGCAGCTTACCTATACCGTAAAACTGATAAACCCAAAGACGGCGGATGGAACGTATGGAAAATATGACCGGGACGGCAGCCAGCACTATGAAGGGCTTTATACCAATCAGGAGGCGGTTCTGTATCCGGTAGACAGCCGTGGAAATGAGTATCGGTCAGAGGAGTTTGCGAAGCCGACCGTATCATATGTGGTAGAACATGGAACCCCGGAACCGGGACCTGATCCTACTCCGACCCCGAATCCAGACAATAACGGAGGCGGAAGCCACGGCGGTCACGGCGGTGGAAGTAGTTCTGGCAGTAAAAAGTCTTCGACCACAACCGCGTCGGGACCGGCAGCACAGCCGACGGAACCGGTTACACCGGTTGTACCAGAACCTCAGCCGGTTGTACCGGCAGAAGGACTTCCGAAGACCGGAGATACGGATCAGATGGATGTGCCGATGGCTCTGCTGGCAATTGGAATGATGGCAGCAGCTTATGTATTAATGACGGGCAGAAAAAAGACGGAAGAGTAAGACAAGACATAGAAAAATAAAAATTGCCCGGTTATAAGAGCAGGTTTGTAGGGCGGCGCCAGAAATAATGGCGCTGTCCTAAAACTATGCTGTTATCTGTTTCGTTTTGTATGCAAATTTATACATCATTTATAAAAATATATAATTTGCTTAATAAATAAAGGCGCAGAACGTTTCACGGGCAAAGATGGAGGGATCGATGCAAAAGTGGACACGGAAAGCAGCGGCTGTGATAGCTGTCATCTGTCTGGCGTTCGGTACAGCGGGGGTGGCAATTCATAAATGGGATGAAATGCGTCAGGAGAAGGCGCATGAAGAGCTGACCGCTCAAGTTGTGGGAATGTCGGAAGCAGGGACGACAGGAGAAACAATGCCGGAGAAAAAAGTGCCAGAAGTGGACAATGAGATAGATGAGACAAATACAATAAAGGAGACAGAATATGTGTCAGCAATTGATTTCGCAGTGCTGGATTCCCAGAATCCGGACGTCGTTGCCTGGATTCAGATTCCGGGAACGCAGATCAATTATCCGGTGGTTCAGGGGAAGGACAATGATTATTACCTGCACCGTGACCTGAACGGACAGAAGAGCACGGCGGGCACGATTTTTCTGGACTATGCCGATCGGGCAGATTTTTCGTCCCTGCATAATGTGCTGTACGGCCATCACATGAAGAATGGAAGTATGTTTAAGGACATTTCCAGATACAAGGATCAGGGCTATTTCGATCAGCATTCAGAAATCATTCTTTATACGCCGGAGCGGGAGATTCATTTAAAAGCCCTGGCGGCTGTCTGCACATCGCCGGATGCGATCCGACGGAAAACGGAGTTTGCATCGGGAGAAGAATTTGCGTCATATATTCAGCAGATGACAGCGGGCGCGAGCGCGTCCGCGCCGATCGAGGGGACGATCGTGCGTTTGTATTCATTTGTGACATGTAGCTATGAATTTAACAATGCCCGGACAATTCTATATGCGTATGAGGCGGCAGAATAGTAACGGTTCACGGGTAGGCACTTTTGGAACCGAAAGTGCCGCAGAATAAGATGGGGAATGTTCCAGATGTGGAAAAACAAAATGCGTTACCATGATGCAGTAACTGGATAGACAGAAAGACATAACATGGAAACGGACCGGAAAGAAATGTTTATACGCTACTGCATCTGGAAATAGATCTATCAAGGGAGGTAAAGGAATGGAAGAGAGAAAAATCAGGGGAAGGAGCCGGAGACGGAAGTATAAAAATCAGATGCGCCGTCCGATAGCAGTATTGCTGGCGCTGATGCTGTCGTTTAGTTCCTTCGGTACGGCGACTGCTTATGCGGATGCCGCGGAGGGCTCGAAAACGGAAAGTCAGCCGGAGAAGGTGGAGTCAGAGAAATGGACCGAAAAGACGATTTTAGACAGCGGAAAACAGACGGATGGTGTTTCGGTTACAAAGGATGCTTCTGCAAATGCAGCTAATGAGGGAAAAGAAACTGGAAATGACAATGAAGGCGGAAATGACGATGGACAGACAGATGGAAAGACAGACAATCCGTATGATTCCATCGAACGTCCGGCCCAGTCGGATACCATAGAAATGATTCCGGGTGCACCGTCGGATTCGAAAGATAAGGAATCGGATGCCGGAACTGACACAAAAACGGATACAAAGGCCGATACTGCCGAAGGCTCGAATCCGGAGTCAGGGGTGGCAGGAGAGTCGAATGACCAGAATGAACAGGAAAAAGAGGGTGAATCCGAAAATCAGCCGGAGGAAGGTCAAGAAACCGAGGTAAAACCGCTTCCGGCGGAAGAGAAAAATTATGATTATATATATGACCAGGAAGCAGGAAAATTTAAGATCACGTTTCACATCAAAGAAGATGCCAAGGGCGATCAGACGGTTGAACTGAGCAAGGTGATGGAAGAGATCAATGCGGCTGGCAAGAAGCAGTTTGATGAGTGGTTTAAGACAGAAGACGGAGCGAAGGAACTGGATGATGCACAGTTTTATGGTTCAACGATTCGCCAGTCATTCGGCGGCGTTGAATACATTTATAATCCGGTAAATGGTACAGCGAGTCTCTATGAAGAACCGGGCTGTACGACCGTGTTTGATGTCTATCTTACAAATGGCTCCAAACACACCTACGTGTATAAAAATAACAGCTTTACGGTATCGACTCCGGATATGAGCAATTCGGATCACACAGGTGTGACTGGATTTGACGGTCAGGAGCTGCCGGAAGATTATACAAAAGGCTTTCTTTCACCGAAGTATGACATTGAGAATGCGAGTACAACCGGAGTAATTGAAGATCTAGTCGATAAGGCACTTCAGGATACACAGTCCCAGTGGCAGTATGGAATCGACAAAGATGGAAATTTGACAACCTCCCATTCACAGAAACTGACAAAGAACGATATTAAAATCGGAATGCCGGTTTATAAGATTCGCAATAAATATTATTTATATTCAGAAAAATATGATTGCTATTATGGAGAGTTTAATCAGGCGCAGGTAGAGGAGAATCCGAAAGGATCTGGAAAATACGTAGTAAAATTGGTTCCGTCATCTGGAAAGAATAATTATGCCATCAAGGCAGATGGAAGTAACTATTATGCGCCTTATGTGCGCGGAAGTGAGATAAATGCGCTCAAGCCATCTGCTTCGAGGATTCAGATGGCGGTAAAAAATTATCTGTCTAAAAATAATACAACGCTTGCACAGGAGGTCCTGAAATATTATAACGAGAAAGACGGTACTTCTTATGCGACCATCGAGGAGCTGCTTTCGAAGAATGAGACGGCTATGGATGAACTGACGAAATCGGGGGCGACTGATAATGCATCCCTGAAATCGCTGGATCCGATGCTGCTTCATTCCAGCAGTCAGTATGATAATTTTTATCAGAATATTTTCAGCTTCAATGTTGGCAGCCAGGAGGATATGAAAAAATTCCTGGAAAATGAAAATCTGGGTCACGGTCATAGTCATGGAAATTGGGCGACGGATGGGTGTGAGATGACGATCGGCGATTATATGGCGGATAAGTTAAATGAAACGGATGGTGCATGGGATAAGGCAAATGCATATTTTAATGCACTCTTAAAATCGGGCGTCTCATCGGAAGAAGCCACCTGGGTGGCATTTACGATGGCAACCAATATTGATGGTCCGCGTGCGGATAATGATTATCACAATACCGCCTGGAACTGGTACAGTTCCATGGTTCTCAAACAGCAGGATGGCACCTTCAACCTGACCAAGGTAGATACGGATGGCAGCCAGCTCGGAGATGACGAGGGCGAGGGGCAGACTTCGTTCTATCTCTGGTATATAGACAGCAAGACGGAGACAGATGAACAGGGAAATCAGAAGACAACGGATGTGACAAAATACTGTGTTTATGTGGATCCGGTCTACGAAACGGTAGAAAATGAAGATGGGACGAAGAGCCAGAAACTGGTAAAAGATGGATATTATGGCTGGGTTGAGTACGATCCGGACAACAAAGAGTTAAATTATACCGTCTCGACGACCAACGGAACCCTGAATATTGATTATGCACTTTTAGAGGGAGTGGTCTATTACCTTCAGGAAAAGGCGGCGCCAGATGGATATAAGGTGGATTCCAATATTTATGTGATCTGCGATGAAGAATCGTATCAGCAGATGACAGCCGAAAAAGGGGTGAGCAGTGTGATTAACCCGGCCACCGGCATGGAGAGCGCTGTGGTTTATATGGGCGCAATCAAAGGCGGCGAAACTCTGAAAGTAAACTTTGTCAACGGAAAGACAGCTCCGAAGCCAGATCCAACCCCGGATCATGGGGGTGGCGGAAGCCACGGCGGTCATGGAGGCGGCGGTTCTAGTTCTGGCGGAAAGAAGACAACCTCTGCGGGACCGGGGGCAGTCACCGAAGAACCGGTGCTTTCGGAACAGCCGGCGGAAGTGCCGATTGAAAACATTCCTGCACAGGGACTTCCGAAGACAGGAGAGGACGGAGTAAACACATCGGCTCTGATGCTGACACTCGGACTGATCGCATCTGCTTATGTATGGATGAGCGGCAGACGGGAGGAAGAAGAGAACCGTAAAAACTAAAAGAAAACGGTGATGATAAAGACGCAGAAACGTTGTAAACAGGTATAAATCGAACAGATATAAATCAAACGGCAGCTGCCAAACAGGTGGATACAGTAAGTATCTCTTCCTGTTTGGCAGCTGCCGTTTGTCAAAATATATTTTTTAAATAAAATACTCCGCCTCACTTCTGCGCGTATAGTTCTGCTCCAGCATCGCGACGTGGGACAGAAAGGCCTCATTGTCGAAGTGTTTCGCGCCAGCCGGGCAGATCTTGATGCACGCCTGACATTTAATGCAGATACCGATGCAGGTGTCCGGTGCATCTGCCGGGATGGATCCCATCGGACAGACTGTTGCACAGATGCCGCAGCCAGTACATTTTTCCGGATCGGTGACTGGTTTGGCTTTCAGGAAGACAGCCGGTTTTCCGTCGGTGCCGAGCGGGGTGTAATATGGTCCGACCGGATCATCGCCGCGCACGGCAATCGGAGCCGGGATTTCGGTCAGGGAAGCGATCTTTTCAGCCGCCTTGATGCCGAACGCGTGGATCTGTGCGAGATCATCCGCATCTGGACGTCCAGTTGCCAGCTTGTCGCTGAATACGTGCTCGGTCGGGATACCGGCACCTGCGATGGTGTGGAAGCCGTGCGCCTCTAATTCATTGCGAAGCTCGATGAGCCCATTGTCGAAGTTACGGTTTCCGAAGACAGCCACCGGAATGGCGAGCGCGCCATTTCCCTCAAAATGGGTCTGTACAAATGGGAGCATCTTGTTCGGGATGCGTCCCGCGTAGACCGGGGTGCCGATGACGAGCAGATCGTCTGCCCCGTATGTATGAACTTTTTCGCGGCTTTCCGGCAGCGTGAAATCATAGGAATCCATCGGGACGCCGAGTGTGTCCGCGATCGCCTGCGCCAGCGTGGTAACAACCTTTTTCGCGTTGCCGGTCGGGCTGAAATAGACTGCGTGTACGTGATTGATTTTCATGAAAATACCTTCTCTTCGTATGCTTAAATTTAATTCGGTAAAATACCTTATTATAGTAGGTATTTTAATGGATTTATGGTGGGCTGTCAATGAAACTGGAGTTTTTTGGTTACTGGGCACGTATGTGTGAATGGTAATATGTTTTTTACAGAATCGCCCAAAATATCATTACATATGTCTTGTCACGTGAAATAATATGTGCTATACTGGTGCGGATGCACAAATGAAGTTTTGGATTGAAAGAGAACTCTGTTTGCGATAGGAGCATAGAGTGGCAGATAGTATTCTGCGATTTGAAGGCTGAACTATCTGCGGGATAAAAAGATAAGTGCAAACGTATGGTATAGAAAGGAAGGCAACAAAATGGTCCGAGAGGAAAATTATGATGTGGTCATCGTCGGGTGTGGCGTAGGCGGTCTGTACACCGCTTTAAATCTGCCGTCGGAAGACCGGATCTTAATGATTTGCAAGGAAGATATAGAGAGCTGTGATTCCATGCTGGCGCAGGGAGGTATCTGCGTGCTGCGGGATGAGACGGATTATGATGCGTATTTTGAGGACACGATGCGCGCGGGACACTACGAGAACCGCAAGGAGAGCGTGGATATCATGATCCGCTCCAGCCGGGATGTGATAAATAATCTGCTGAAATTAGGCGTAGGGTTTGACAAAAATCCAGATGGCAGTTTAAAATATACAAAGGAGGGCGCGCATTCGCAGCCGCGTATCTGTTTCCATGAGGACATCACGGGAAAAGAGATCACGACGACCCTGCAGACGCGTGTAAAAGAACTTCCGAATGTAGAAATCCGGGAATATACCGTTATGACGGATATTTTGGTTGAAAATGGTAGCTGCACCGGCATTCTGGCAAAGAATGCAGCCGGCGATATTTTAAAGATTCATGCGAAAGACACGGTTCTGGCGACCGGCGGTATCGGTGGGCTTTACAAGCATTCGACGAACTTCCCGAGCCTGACAGGTGATGGGCTGGATGTGGCAAAGAAACACGGCGTGCGTCTGGAACATCTCGATTATGTCCAGATTCATCCGACCAGCCTGTACAGCAAGAAGCCGGGACGCAGCTTCCTGATTTCAGAATCGACCCGCGGCGAGGGAGCAGTTCTGTTAAATGGAAAGGGCGAGCGCTTTGTCGATGAGCTTCTGCCGCGTGATGTGGTGACGCAGGCGATCGAGAAGGAGATGGAAAAAGAGGGCAGCGATCATGTATGGCTGTCGTTTAAGGCAGTTCCGGAGGAGACGATCCGGAACCATTTTCCGCACATTTATGAGGAGTGCTTAAAAGAGGGCTACGATATCACGAAGGAACCGGCTCCGGTTGTACCGGCACAGCATTATTTTATGGGCGGTATCTATGTTGATCATTTCTCCGAGACGACGATGGACCACCTGTATGCGGTTGGTGAGACGAGCTGCAACGGCGTACACGGAAAGAACCGGCTTGCCAGCAACAGTCTGCTGGAAAGCCTTGTATTTGCAGAGAGAGCGGCAGGCAAGATCGCCGGACGGGAGGACGAAGAGTATGAATCCAATTACGATGCAGCTTGTTGCGGATGAGTATATCCGCATGGCGTTAAAGGAAGATATCAACAGTGAGGACGTTTCGACGAACGCGGTCATGCCGGAATACCGCAAGGGCGAGGTACAGCTCTTAGCCAAGGCAGACGGTATTATCGCCGGTTTACAGGTGTTTGAGCGCGTGTTTAAACTTCTGGACGAGGCGACCGAGACAAAATTTGAGGTAAAAGACGGGGATACCGTCACAAAAGGGCAGTTTTTAGGCGTGATCACCGGCGACATCCGGGTGCTTCTTTCCGGCGAGCGGACGGCGCTCAACTATTTACAGCGGATGAGTGGCATTGCGACCTATACGAATCAGGTGGTGAAGCTCTTAGAAGGAACGAAGACGACGCTTTTAGATACGCGCAAGACGACCCCGTGTATGCGTATATTTGAAAAATATGCGGTCAAGGTTGGCGGCGGCAGCAACCACCGTTACAACTTATCGGACGGCGTGATGCTCAAGGATAACCATATCGATGCAGCCGGCGGAGTTAAGGCGGCGGTTGAGGCGGCGAAGGAATATGCCCCATTTGTCCGCAAGATCGAGGTGGAGACGGAAAATCTCGATATGGTGCGCGAGGCAGTGGAAGCGGGCGCTGATATTATCATGCTGGATAATATGACCCCGGACGAGATGGCGGAGGCGATCCGCATCATCGACGGACGCGCCGAGACGGAGTGTTCCGGAAATATGACGAAGGAAAATATCGCAACGATCACGAAATTAGGCGTAGATTATGTGTCCAGCGGCGCGCTGACGCACTCGGCACCAATTCTGGATTTGAGCCTCAAACATCTGCGGGCATTATAAAAATTTAAAAACTAAGAAAGGACAGGGAAAACAGGATGGAAACAACGATGACAGGAGTACAGCGGAGAAAGAAAATAATGGAAATGCTGGGACAGTCATCCACACCGCTTTCCGGCGGGGTGCTGGGGCGGGCAGTCGGCGTGAGCCGTCAGGTGGTGGTGCAGGATATCGCGCTTCTGCGTACCGAGGGACACCCTGTCCTTGCGACTGCCCGCGGTTATGTGCTGGAGGTGCCGCACCAGACGGAACGCCTCTTTAAAATGTGCCATACGACCGAGCAGACGCGCGAAGAGCTGAATACGATTGTTGATCTGGGCGGCGAGGTGCTGGATGTCATGGTCAACCACCGCATCTATGGAAAGGTATCGGCGCCGTTAAATATCCGCAGCCGCCGCGATGTTGAGGCATTTGTGGAAAATATCCGGACTGGGCGTTCCACGCCGCTTTTAAACGTGACATCGGGCTATCATTTCCATCACGTGGCTGCCGATCAGGAGGAGATTCTCGACGAGATCGAGGCAGCGCTGCGGGAAAAGGGATTTCTGGCGGACTTCCTGTCATACGAGCAGGAAGAGGTGGAAAAATAGGGGGAAAGTCAAAAGAAATGAATTTTTGAAATTATTTTAAAAAATATGAAATTTCCTGTTGACATTCTTTTTCAAATGTTATATACTATCTTTGCTGTCGATGAGACAGACAAGCAGTTGGCTGAGAGGTCAGATGCGGGAATGGTTACAGTGCCGGATAAAACGGTCAGAATCGCAAAATGAATATGAGTCTGTAGCTCAGCTGGATAGAGCAACGGCCTTCTAAGCCGTGGGTCGGGGGTTCGAATCCCTTCAGGCTCGTCGAATCTGTTTCGACAGATTCCTATGGTGGATATAGCGCAGTTGGTTAGCGCGCCAGATTGTGGCTCTGGAGGCCTAGGGTTCGAATCCCTATATCCACCCTTGCAGGTTAAGTCCCTGCGACGTTGGGCTATCGCCAAGCGGTAAGGCACAGGACTTTGACTCCTGCATTACGTTGGTTCGAATCCAACTAGCCCAGGATGGGATACTAGCTCAGTCGGTAGAGCACTTGACTTTTAATCAAGGTGTCGCGGGTTCGAATCCCGCGTGTCTCACGATTTTATACCTGAGAAGCAGATGATGCTCCTCAGGTTTTTTTGTTGCAAAAAATCAGAAGAAAAGAGGTGTGAATTATGTTGAGCCTTTTTAAGAAAAATAAAATCAAATTAACGAGCATATGAAGTATATCTGCTATTAAAAGAAAAAGAAGGTGACGAAAAATCAAAGGAAATTCTGGAACAGTGTGATGATGTCATTTATGAAAATGAAGAGACATTGAACTATATATTAAGAGAATATGCAAATAAGATCGAATTATAATATATAGCCTGTGAATGTTGGGAGAAATTCTGATATTTATAGGCTTCTATTTTTAGAAAAGGATAAAAATATTTTCTTGAGTTTGTAATATGCTTGCACATAATAAAAAAAACATGTATGATGATATTGTACTGAACTGTGAAACGGAATGCTTGATAAAATTTGTGACTTTAGAGAGGAGAAAATGACAATGAGAAGAAAAATTCAGGTAAAAGAAAGACAGCCGCAGTTTTGTGTAGTAACAGGAATCACATTCACACAAGTGGATGCCTGGTTTGGAAACACGATGAGAGATTTAAAGATGGATCTCATCTATCCAAAGGATGCTGGTAAAAAGTATCCATGTGTTGTGTGGATCTGCGGAGGAGCATGGATTCAGATGGATCGTTCTGCGCATTTGGCTTATTTGTCTAACCTTGCACAGCAGGGATTTGTTGTTGCATCGGTAGAATATCGCACAAGCAACGAGGCAAAGTATCCGGCACCGTTGCAGGATGTAAAGGCAGGAATTAGATATTTGCGCGCACATGCAGAACGTTTTTGCATTGATCCAGATCGTATAGGTGTTATGGGAGAGTCGGCAGGCGGCTATTTGACATGTATGGCAGCCCTGGCAGATGATCCGATTTATGATGTTGGAGAAAATTTGGAATATTCAAGTGCCGTACAGGCTGCATGCCCATGGTATCCGCCTACAGATTTTCGCGGATTTTTGTACAGCGATCCAGAGCAGTGTGCAGCAGCACCAGAATCACTTCTTTTAGGAAAAAATGTGATGAGACATCCAGAAGAAGCATTAGCGTGCTGCCCGGTCAGCTTTGTAACAAAAGATGCGCCGCCATTTTTAATTATTCATGGAGATAATGATCATACTGTGCCGTTTGGACAGGGAGAAGAACTTCACGATGAGCTTGAAAAGGCAGGCTGTGATGTGACGCTGCTTTCCATTGAAAATGCAGATCATGCAGATATCCATTTCTTCC
>OIWK01000960.1_pt1 | contig 29707 bp, 24 predicted proteins | sample 1587401 | NCBI WGS metagenome assembly OIWK01 (sample SAMEA3888911, study PRJEB22519) | human gut metagenome | biome: human gut; feature: human-associated habitat; material: faeces | place: Denmark | collected 2009 | reverse complement strand
CACGTTTCCAGCATCCAGTTGCAGGTACATATAAGAAAGAATGTATCGAGCAGGGCAAGAAGTACTTCTCAGTAGCATCAGGCGGTGGTACAGGACGTACACTTCACCCAGATAACATGGCTGCAGGTCCAGCTTCTTACGGTATGACAGATACTCTTGGACGTATGCACTCAGATGCACAGTTTGCAGGATCTTCATCCGTACCAGCTCACGTAGAAATGATGGGACTGATCGGAGCAGGAAACAACCCGATGGTTGGTATGACTGTTGCAGTTGCTGTATCCGTAGAGGAAGCAGCTCAGGCTGGTAAATTCTAAGGAATGGATTAAAATCAAGCTTTGTGGTATGCTTGAAAGTAGTATGAAAAATAGAACTATTTGACTATTGCTTGATAGCATACATTTGACAACTGTTAGATGAAAAAAGAGGATAAATATCAAATCTCATTTAGTTGAGTGACAGATATTCATCCTCTTTTTTGCTACATTTTTTCGGTTTTTTCGTAACCTTCCGCCATTTAATTCTTCAGGCATTCGATACCCACGGAATAAAAGTTAGGAATCCTTTCCAGTGAATGTAGAGGATTCCTAACTTTTATTCCGGTCCGGGTAACCGTCGTCTGATGTATTAAATCTCCAATTATTTATTCAAATTCTTATTCGCCGTAGAAAGCATCAACTTCAGTCGATTCAACTGGTTAACTTCACTTGCACCCGGATCGAAATCGATTGCTACGATATTAGATTCCGGATAGCGTCTGCGAAGTTCTTTGATAACTCCCTTACCTACGACATGGTTCGGCAGGCAGGCGAATGGCTGTGTACACACGATATTTGGTGCACCACTGTGGATCAGCTCTAACATTTCTCCTGTAAGGAACCATCCCTCACCAGTCTGGTTACCAAGAGATACGATGTCCGAAGCCATCTTTCCAAGATCCTGGATCTTAGCAGGTGGTGTGAAGTGCTTGCTGGCCGCAAATGCTTTGGTTGCCGGAGCACGGAACCATTCCAGAGCTTTGATACCAAGATTAGCTGTTGTGGCTTTTTTCTTTTCGAATCCAAGCTTTTCCACCTTGAAGTTCTGGTTGTAGAAGCAGTAGAGCAGGAAGTCTAGAAGATCCGGAACAACTGCCTCGGCTCCTTCGCTTTCCAGAAGATCTACCAGGTAGTTGTTGGCTGCCGGAAGGAATTTGACAAGGATTTCTCCAACGACACCAACACGAGGTTTCTTTATATCAAGTAATTCGATGTTATTGTCAAAGTCTTCAATGATCTCACGGCAGAGACGTTTGAATTTACGTCTGCTCGGGTAGCCGTTTGATACAAAGTCTTGGCATACCTTTACCCATTTTCTGTGCATTGCATTGACAGAGCCTGGAACAGCCTCATATGGACGCAGACGGTATACACACTTCATGAAGATGTCACCAAATACTGCACCATAGATACCTCGTAAGATCAGGTTCGGAGTCAGTTTGAATCCTGGATTATCCTCCAGACCACTTAAGTTGATGGAGATGACCGGAATGTATCCGTAACCGGCCTTCTTAAGGGCACGGCGGATGAATCCGATGTAGTTGGAAGCACGGCATCCACCACCGGTCTGACTGATGATCACGGCAATCTTGTGTGTGTCATATTTACCGGAAAGGATAGCTTCCATGATCTGGCCGACTACCATCAGTGACGGATAGCAGGCATCGTTATTTACATATTTCAGTCCTACGTCAACGGCCTGTTTGTTGTCGTTCGGCAGAACCTGAAGGTTATATCCGGATGCATTAAATGCAGGCTCCAGAAGCTCGAAATGGATCGGAGACATCTGCGGGCAGAGAATCGTGTAATTCTTACGCATCTCTTTGGTAAATGCAACCTTTTTGATTGCGGAGGATTTGATCTCACGTTTATCCCCGCGCTTTTCTCGGACTCGGATCGCAGCAAGCAGTGATCTTACACGGATTCTTGCGGCACCTAAGTTGTTAACCTCGTCGATCTTAAGAGAGGTGTAGATTTTGTCAGAATCGTTCAGGATGGATGCAACCTGATCGGTTGTAACAGCATCCAGACCACATCCGAAAGAGTTTAACTGGATCAGATCCAGATTATCTACAGTCTTTACATAGTTTGCAGCAGCATACAGACGGGAATGATACATCCACTGATCCATAACATTTAATGGATGCTCTGCAGGATTTAAGTGGGAGATCGAATCTTCCGTCAGAACTGCAATATTATAAGAGTTGATCAGTTCCGGGATACCATGGTTTACTTCCGGGTCGATGTGGTACGGACGTCCTGCGAGAACGATACCACGGTTGCTGGTTTCATTTAAGAATTTGATCGTCTCTTCACCTTTTTTCTGCATATCTTTTCTGCATGCAGCGAGTTCTTCCCATGCAGTATGAGTTGCTTTTTTGATCTCATCTGCCGGGATGTGGAACTTCTCGGATAATTCTTCAACCAGTCGGTAAGAAATCGTATCTTCACTGGCAAATGAGATGAACGGATGAAGGAAATCAACCTCTCCGTGTACGATCGCATCAATGTTGTTCTTGATATTTTCCGGGTAGGAAGTTACGATCGGGCAGTTGTAATGATTGTTGGCTTCGGCAAATTCATTCCTTTCATATGGAATACTAGGATAGAAGATCGTCTTAATGCCATTGTTGATCAGCCATTGTACATGTCCGTGTGCCAGCTTCGCCGGATAACACTCGGATTCACTCGGGATGGAATCAATTCCCAGTTCGTATACCTTGCGGTTGGATACAGGAGAAAGGACAACCCGGAATCCCAGTTTATTAAAGAATGTGAACCAGAACGGATAATTCTCGTACATGTTCAGTACACGAGGGATACCAATGAGTCCGCGAGGAGCATTTTCCTCTGCCAATGGTTCATAATCAAAATATCGTTTTAATTTATATTCAAATAAGTTCGGAAGCTTGTTTGTTGTTTTCTGTTTTCCAAGACCACGCTCACAACGGTTACCTGTGATGAACTTACGTCCGCCGCTGAAATGATTGATCGTCAGACGGCAGTTATTCGTACATCCCTTACATTTGGTCATGGTAGTAGAATATTCCATGGCTTCAATGTCTTCAATGGAAAGCATGGTTGTGCCTTCGCAGTCAACGTAACGCTCACGTGCGATCAGTGCAGCACCGAATGCGCCCATGATACCGGCGATGTCCGGACGAATTGCTTCGCAGTTGGCGATCTTTTCAAAGCTTCGCAGTACGGCGTTGTTGTAGAAGGTTCCTCCCTGAACAACGATGTGTTTACCGAGTTCAGATGCATCGGATACCTTGATAACCTTAAATAATGCGTTCTTGATTACAGAATAAGCAAGACCAGCCGAAATATCAGCAACCTCCGCACCCTCTTTCTGAGCCTGCTTTACTTTTGAATTCATGAAAACAGTACAACGGGTACCAAGGTCAATCGGATTCTTGGCAAATAATGCTTCGTGAGCAAAGTCTTCGACGGTATAATTCAGTGATTTTGCAAATGTTTCAATAAAAGAACCGCATCCGGATGAACACGCTTCGTTTAACTGCACGCTGTCAACAGTCTGATTCTTGATCTTGATACATTTCATATCCTGGCCGCCGATGTCGAGGATACAGTCTACGTCTGGCTCAAAGAAAGAAGCGGCGTAGTAGTGAGAGACGGTCTCGACCTCTCCTTCGTCCAACAAGAGAGCGGCCTTGATCAGCGCCTCGCCATATCCGGTAGAGCAGGAGTGGACAATTTCCACGCCTTCCGGCAGTTTGCTGTAAATGTCTTTAATTGCAGAAATCGTTGTACCAAGCGGATCTCCATCGTTATTATGATAGAAAGAATATAATAAAGTACCGTCTTCGCCGACCAGGGCTGCCTTGGTTGTTGTAGAACCTGCATCGATACCGAGGAATGCTTTTCCCTGATAAGTTGCAAGATCTTTGACTGGCACCTGATGTTTTGCGTGACGTTCCTCAAATTCCTTAAAATCTGCTTCCGTTGCAAACAGCGGCTCCATACGGTCTACTTCGAATTCCATCTTGATTTTTCCTTCCAGACGGCACTGCATATCGATGAGTGCCACGTCCAGATCTTTCTTGGAATTCAGAGCAGATCCGACTGCTGCAAACAGATGGGAATGTGTCGGGGCGATGATGTGTTCATCGTCCAGTTTCAGTGTGCGGATAAATGCTTCGCGCAGCTCAGAGAGAAAGTGAAGCGGTCCTCCGAGGAATGCGACGTGTCCGCGAATCGGTTTACCACAAGCCAGTCCGCTGATCGTCTGGTTGACAACTGCCTGGAATATAGAAGCAGCAAGGTCTTCTTTGGCAGCACCGTCGTTGATCAGAGGCTGGATATCTGTCTTGGCAAATACACCACATCGTGCGGCAATGGTATAGAGAGCTTTATAATTTTTCGCATATTCATTCAGTCCGGAGGCATCAGTCTGTAAAAGAGAAGCCATCTGGTCGATGAAGGATCCTGTACCACCGGCACAGACGCCGTTCATACGCTGCTCTACATTACCACCTTCAAAGTAGATGATCTTGGCATCTTCCCCGCCAAGCTCGATAGCAACGTCTGTCTGAGGTGCATAGTCCTGAAGAGCAGTTGATACGGCGATAACTTCCTGTACGAATGGTACTCCAAGGTGTTTCGCAAGTGTCAGTCCGCCGGAACCGGTGATGACCGGTGATGCATGGACAGGACCTAATTTATGTATCGCTCTTCCTAACAGATCGGAAAGAGTTTCCTGGATGTTAGCGAAATGCCTCTCATAATCAGAAAATACCACTTCATTATTCTCATCTAATATGGCAATCTTTACGGTCGTAGAACCGATGTCGATACCAAGTGTGTATAATTCCTTTTGATTCATATTATGTAACTCCTTATCATATTAAAATATATGTCTTTCTTCTTATTAAATGCATTTTGCTTAATTGTGACCTGTAACATTATACGACAAAAGTGGCCAAAAGACAATTAACAAATGTTGAAGATATGTTAAAAAGAGATGAACTTTACTTGGCATAATTGACAAATATCTCTCAGGAAGGTAGAATATCTACAGTGTGAGAATAAACATAAAGGAGCAGTTATATGAACAATTGGTTAGACAAACTTGAACGGAAATTTAGCAGATATGCGATTCCAAATCTCATGACTTATATTATAATATTATATGCAGCCGGATTTGTGCTGAATCTGATCAATCCGACGTTCTATAGCCAGTTCCTGAGCCTGGATGCCGGTAAGATTCTTCAGGGGCAGATATGGAGAATCGTTACGTTTATTATCCAGCCTCCATCTGACAGCCTGATTTTTATTGTATTCGTACTGTATCTCTATTATATGATAGGGAAGCAGTTAGAGGCAGCGTGGGGGGCTTTTCGTTTTAATCTGTATTTCTTTTCGGGAATGCTCTTTATTGTAATAGGAGCCATACTGGCATATTTACTGACAGGCGCTGTGTTACCGATGGATACATGGTATCTGAATCTGTCGCTATTCTTTGCATTTGCGGCACTCTACCCGGATATCCAGCTGTTATTGTTCTTTGTCATACCGATCAAGATCAAATGGCTGGCGATGCTGGATGGTCTGTATTTTGTGTATGCGATCGTACAGGCTTTTCTTCCGGCCTACGGCGGAGGTGACTATGGCATATATTATAAGGCGAATGCACTTGCTGCGTTCATCTCGATCCTGAACTTTATCATTTTTTTCTTAAGTTCACGGAATATGAAGCCGTATTCACCGGGCCAGATGAAGAGAAAGAATGATTTCAAGCGCAAGATGAGACAGGCAGAAAGACCGGTGAATGTCTATGCAAATGGAGCAAAACACAGATGTGCAGTCTGCGGAAGAACAGAAATGGATGATCCGAATCTGGAATTCCGGTATTGCTCAAAATGTAATGGCAATTATGAATATTGCCAGGATCATTTGTTCACACATACACATGTTAAATAACTAAGAGAGGAATAGGGAAAATATGAAAAAAACAAAGATTATCTGTACAATGGGACCAAATACCAACGATGAATCTCTGATGAGAAAGTTAGTCCAGAATGGAATGGATATCGCAAGATTTAACTTCTCTCATGGTGATCATGAGGAGCAAAAAGGTCGTATGGATATGTTAAAGAAGATCCGCGAGGAAGAGAACAAACCAATCGCGATCCTTTTGGATACAAAAGGACCTGAGATTCGTACAGGTGTATTAAAAGACGGAAAGAAAGTACAGCTTGAAGCAGGCGAGACATTTACCCTGACAACAGATGAGATCGTAGGAGACAATAAGATCGTATCTATTACATATAAAGGTCTGGTAGAAGATGTCAAAGCCGGAAGCACAATCCTGATCGATGACGGTCTGATCGAGCTGAAGGTAAAAGATAAAAAGGGCAATAACATCAACTGTGAAGTTGTCAATGGCGGTGAACTTGGAGAGAAGAAGGGTGTTAACGTACCGAACGTAGCAATCCGTCTTCCGGCTATCACAGACAAAGATCGTGACGATCTGAAATTCGGTGTAGAACAGGGCGTAGACTTTATCGCTGCTTCTTTCGTAAGAAATGCAGAATGTATCCTGGAGATCAAATCATTCTTAAGAGAATGTAAAGCTCCATATATTCCGGTTATTGCTAAGATTGAAAACTTTGAGGCAATCAAGAACATCGATGAGATCATTCGCTGTGCAGACGGAATCATGGTAGCCAGAGGTGATCTTGGTGTTGAGATTCCTGCCGAAGAAGTTCCATACCTTCAGAAAACAATTATCCAGAAATGTAACGATAACTTCAAACCGGTTATCACGGCTACACAGATGCTGGATTCAATGATGCGTAACCCACGTCCAACAAGAGCAGAGGTTACAGACGTTGCCAATGCGGTATACGACGGAACAGATGCAGTGATGCTTTCCGGAGAGACCGCACAGGGTAAATATCCATTAGAAGCATTGCAGATGATGGTTCACATTGTTGAGAATACAGAGGAACACCTGGACTATGATATGATCCTCAGAAAAGCTGGAGAACACAGACTTAAGAGCGCATCCAGCGCACTTGCACATGCGACGGTAACAACAGCAAATAACCTTCGTGCAAAATGTATCGTAACACCTACTGTATCCGGTGCTACAGCAAGAGTTGTATCTAAGTTCAAACCAAAGACAGGTATTATCGGTATCAGCCCAGATGAAGCAACGCTGAGAAGAATGCAGATCAACTGGGGTGTCAGACCACTGAAATCAGTTGCAGTATACACAACAGAAGATATCTGTGATAATGCGATCGATCTGATCTGTGCAAAACAGCTTGCAGAAGCAGGAGATATGGTTGTGTTAACACTTGGAATTCCATCTACGAATGTATCTGAGAACAGAACCGTAAGCAATATGATGAGAATCGCTATGGTAGATGACAGAAAATAGAAGATTATAAATGAGCATGGCAATACAGAGAACTTGTCACCGGCAACTTCTCTTGCATACTTTGGTATAGAAAAACAGAAAGCAAAGGGGCTTGAAATATTCGGGTCTGAAGCTTTCTGTTTTTTTGATTGTTTTCCAGTTGTTTTTGAGAAAGATTCTCCTTGACATACAGAGAAAATTCACTTATAGTGTTCCTGTAGAGAACTACTAATGAACCCAGAGGTGAATGATTAAGATGGAACAGACATCATTTACAGAGCGCCTGATGGAATTCGGACTTACAAGACAGGAGGCAAGCATTTATCAGTGCCTGCTGACAGAGGGAAAGGTAACAGGGTATGAGGTTGCAAAACAGACAGGAATATCCAGGTCTAATGCATATAATTCTCTGGCAAGTATGACAGAGAAAGGTGCGGCATATCTTGTGGAAGAGGCAAGTACCAGGAAGTATGTGCCTGTCCCGCTCAACGAGTTTTGCAAGAATCGTGTCCGCAAGCTGGAAGAATCCGCAAGATGGCTGCAGGAACATATGCCATCGGAAAAAGCATACGCAGAAGGATATATTACGATCGAAGGCGCAGAGAATATACTGAATAAGATAAAAAATCTGTTATCGCAGGTAGATCAGAGAGTTTATATCAGCTGTACAAGAAATTATCTGTTACTTCTGATCCGGGAACTGGATGCACTGATGGAAGCGAGAAAAAAGGTTGTGATCATTACGGATCAGCCGGCAACTTTCCACAATGCAAAAGTATATCTCGGAGAGAGCAGAGGAATGCAGGTCGGAGTCATTGCTGACTCCAAATATGTACTGACAGGTGAATACGGAGAAGGAAGCATGAATACGTGTCTTTATTCCGGACAAAAAAACTTTGTGGAATTATACAAGACAGCACTTGCGAATGAGATAAAATTATTATCGATACGAGAGGAGAACAGAGATTGATGAAAAAAGAACCATTTGTAACAAAAGCACAGTTGGATGAGATAATCAAAACATATCCGACACCATTTCATTTATATGATGAAAAAGGAATGCGTGAGAATATGAAAGCCTTAAAAGAAGCGTTTTCATGGAATAAGGGATACAGAGAATATTTTGCAGTAAAGGCAACACCGAATCCATTTCTGATCAATATTTTAAGAGAATACGGATGCGGATGTGACTGTTCTTCTTATACAGAACTGATGCTTTCCGATGCGATCGGGGCAACAGGAGAGGATATTATGTTTTCTTCGAATGATACACCTGCAGAAGAATTCGTACTGGCAGATAAGCTGAATGCGATCATCAACCTGGATGATATCACACACATTGATTTTCTTGAAAAAGCAATCGGACATATTCCGGAGACTATCAGCTGTCGTTACAATCCGGGCGGAATGTTCAAGATCAGTAATGATATCATGGATAATCCGGGAGATGCAAAATACGGAATGACAACTGAACAGCTATTTGAAGCTTTCAAAATTCTGAAAGCAAAAGGAGCAAAAGAATTTGGTATCCATGCATTCCTTGCAAGTAATACCGTAACAAATGAATATTATCCGATGCTTGCGAAAGTACTGTTTGAAGTTGCGGTAAAACTTCAGAAGGAAACAGGTGTACACATCAAATTCATCAACCTGTCCGGTGGTGTAGGTATTCCTTACAAACCAGATCAGGAGCCGAATGATATTCGTGCGATCGGTGATGGTGTCCGCCGTGTATACGAAGAAGTACTGGTACCTGCAGGTATGGGAGATGTCGCAATCTATACAGAGATGGGACGTTTCATGATGGGACCTTATGGATGCCTGGTTACAACTGCAATCCACGAGAAACATACACATAAAGAATACATTGGTGTAGATGCATGTGCGGTTAACCTTATGCGTCCGGCAATGTACGGAGCTTACCATCACATTACAGTAATGGGCAAAGAAGATACACCTTGCGATCACAAATATGATGTGACAGGATCTTTGTGTGAGAACAATGATAAATTTGCAATCGATCGTATGCTTCCGAAGATTGATATGGGAGATATACTGGTGATCCATGATACGGGAGCACATGGCTTCTCTATGGGTTACAATTACAATGGAAAATTAAAATCCGCAGAGGTTCTTCTGAAAGAGGATGGATCTACACAGCTGATCAGAAGAGCGGAGACGCCGGCAGATTATTTTGCTACATTTGATTGCTTTGATATTGGGAAAAAGCTGATAAAAGAATAGTTTCCAGTGTGAACAAATCTGGTATAATGATAGTATCTTTCTGATAATGGAAAGATACTATCACTTTTTAGAGGAGGATAAATTTATGAGGAAACGGGGCGTGTTGGCAGCAATGCTGACAGGAGTAATGCTTGTGTTGTGCGGATGTGGAGGCATGACGACAGATGAAGCAAAGGATTATGTAAAATCTGCACTGGATGCCGGTTACAAGGCAGAATTTAAAGAATATGCAGAAATAACAGACTCCACAGAAAAAGAGGCAAAGAAAGAATACGAGACAAATCTTGATAACAGTATGAAGGAAGCCGGATTTGATGAAACAGGTGTTTCAGATGAATTGAAGGCTAATTATCGTAAGCTTTTTGAAAAAATGTTAAAATCTGCCAATTATAAGGTTGGAGAGGTAAAAGAAGCTGGAGATGATGAATTTAAGGTATCCGTAGAAGTTCAGCCATTTACAGCATTTTCCACAGTATCTGAAGAACTTGACAATTGGGTAACAGATACATATTCAAATATCGAATATGTCCCAAGTGATGAAGAACTGAATGAAGCGATCATGAAAAAGATGTATGAACTTATGGATGAAAAAATGAATAATCCGACATACGGTGATAAGACTACTGTAACTGTCAATGTAAAAGTTGATAAAGACGGAGCTTATTATATTCCACAAAAAGATCTTACAGCAGTAGACGATGCACTTTTCCCGGAAGATTCACTTTAAAAAGTAATATACTGCTAAATAATAATTTAATAACACAGGTTTTAGGGATTGACATTCTTAGAACCTGTGTTGTATTATATACGAAAATACTTGAATGACATTCAGTTATTCAGTCTTTAATATCAATAAATGTTCAAAAAAGGCAGATCAGAATTCTTATATGATGTTGCCAGACAATCCATTTATATTTGTAAATATGTAAGAAAGTAATCCGGTAAAATGAACGTTGTTTTTTGAAGGGAGGTAGTGACAGCGGTCGGATTAATATTATAAATGAAAAAAGAAAGTGAGGAAACATATGACAAAGATGCATAGAGGCAAAAAGGCCGCAGCTTCTTTGATGGCAGGAATTTTATTGTGTCAGATGTTTGTTTTTGGTGTGTCAAAGACTTCTGCAGATGCCAGAGAAGTTGCAAAAAAGATGAGTTTTGAAGTTGTTGGAGAAGGAATAGTAACAGTGACAGATACAGCAGAAAGAACGCAGGAGATTACATCCGGAAGTGTGATAGAAGTACCAAAGGGAATGTGTGTGCGCGTACAGGCCGAATCCCCGAAAGAAACAGATATTGCAGTACATGTGTTGGATAAAGACGGAAATTATGAGTTGGAAGATGTATCAGAAGTGCAGGGAAAATGTTTCTGGCGAGACGTCACTGCTATGGAATTGGAGAAGAAAGTTGTAGTTACTTTCGGTAAAGAAGATAAGAAAATAAGAGCAGTAAGAACAGGACAGACACGTGGAAATTATAATAAACCGGAAGCAGGGGATGTGTTTACCGGAAATTGTGTAATCACTGCTGTAGATGGGGGAAATGGACATACCGTACATAGTATAACGATAGGCGGATTTACCGGAATCCTGGCTGGAGTAACAGCTACTGGTGGCTGTGCGGATCACACAGCTGCGGCTCCGTATGTTGGCCAGGAGTATACATACAGATATACGGTTACCGGAGTTAATAAAGTTACCGGCGAAGTGATGGGGAATCTGTATTGTACCAGTGTTACAGGATCGACGGATGGCGTAACAAAAGACAGTGGCGGAAGACTGATCGGATATCAGAGAATCAGTGGTTCTGCGTTGATCTACAGAAATTACAGCGGCTATGCGAAATTAAAAAAGGGGAAAACACAGACGATGCTTACGAATGGGAATCCACAGTATTCTCTGGAAGACGCATGCTATGGAATTTACAAAGATCGGTCGGCGACCAATGAAGCAGCGACATTTACGACGGATAAAGAAGGAAATTCTAACACTGTAGAACTTGAAGAGGGAACTTACTATGTGAAAGAAAAGAAAGCACCGAAAGGATACCGGCTGGATGAAACGGTTTATCCTGTGACTGTTGTTTCCGGCCAGACTGTTTCTGTAAACGTGAAGGATGTGCCGGTGTACTCGGATATGGAACTTATTCTTGAAAAGATTGATCAGGAATATAAAGCAGGAAAATCACATGGGGCAGGAAGTCTGGAGGGTGCCGAATTTACCGTATGTTATTATGCAGGCATATATGATCAGGCTACACTTCCAAAAACGCCGGACAGAACCTGGGTCTTAAAATCGAAAAAAGAAAAAGATAGCTATGAAAGCAGATTGAATAAAGATTATCAAATTAGCGGGGATGATTTTTATTATGCAGAAGATGGAAAGATTCCGGTACTTCCGCTTGGAACGATCAGTATTGAAGAGACAAAAGCACCGGAAGGATATTCACTGGACGGAGCGTATATAGAAAGTGTAGAAGGGAAAACAGAGGGCACATATTATCTGACTAAAATTATACAGGACGGAAATCTTGCGAAGATACAGGGAGGCAATACATATAAAATTGCGGATCGTATATTCAGAGGAGATATAGAATTTCAGAAGAAAGATGAAGAAACACAAGAATCTATGGCAGGAATTCCGTTTCGAATCACATCTGTAACGACGGGAGAGAGCCACATGATTATGACAGATGCGAATGGATATTTTTCATCGGCCTCCAATTATGTAAAACACAGTGAAAATACCAATACAGGTCAGGCAGAAAGCGGAATTTGGTTTGGGCTTAATAGCGGCGGAGAGATGTCGGAAGTAAATGATGATAATGGTGCATTTCCTTATGATACTTATAAAATGGAAGAACTACGCTGTGGACAAAATGTGGACAAAGCATTGTACAAAGGAACATTTAAAATTTCCCGTGACAATTATATATTAGACTTGGGAACAATTATGAATCCTGATCTTGTGATCTCTACAGTGGCGAAGGATGAAGAGACAGGAACTCATTATTCTAATGCGGATGAGAGTGTAACGGTGATAGATACGGTTACTTATACAGGCCTTAAAAAGGGAAAAGAATACGTCATGAAGGGAACACTGATGGATCACAAAACGGGGGAGCCTGTTCTGGATTCAAAAGGGAAGAAAATATTCGGATTGCAGAAATTCATTCCTAAAACAGCAAAAGGCAGTGTGGAAGTAGAGTTTAATTTCGATGGAAATACATTAGCAGGAAAAAATATTACAGTGTTTGAAGAGTGTTATCTGGACGAGGAGCTGATCGCGGTACATAAAGATATTGAAGATATCAGTCAGATGATACATTTTCCAAAATTGAAGACTTCTGTGAAAGACGATCAAACGGGAATACATATTATAAAGTCTGAAAAGGATATGCAGATTACCGATACGGTAGAATATCATAATTTAAAGAAAGGAAAGAAATATAAGATTACAGGAATCTTAATGGACAAAGATACCGGAAAGGCAGTAAAAGATGCAAACGGTGAGAAGATAACATCAAGTGTGGAGTTTGTTGCGGAAGATACGGATGGATCGGTAGATGTAAAATTTAATTTTGATGGAACGAATCTCGGCGGGAAGATACTGGTGGCATTTGAAAAGCTTTATTATGGCGAGAAATTATATGGTACACATGCGGATCTGGAAGATGAAGAACAGACTATGTATGTACCAGAGGTGGAAACGGTTGCGCTTAATAAAGAGACAGAAACGCATCATGCACTGGCAGATGGAACTGTAGAACTGCTTGATACTGTAAAATATAGGAATCTGCTGCCGGGTAGAAATTACACATTGCACGGAATGATCGTAGAAAAAGAAACGGGAAATCCGGTGAGTGAAGAAAGGACATTAGAATTTGTTCCGGAAAAATCAGAAGGAAGTGTAGAGCTTGGATTTGAAATCAGCGCCGATGAGCTGTGCGGAAAAACGATAGTTGTGTATGAAGAAATCAAAGCAGACGGTAAGAGCATAGCAGAGCATAAAGACCCGGAAGAGAAAGAACAAAGCATTTATTTCCCGGAAATTGCTACAAAAGCGTTGGACGAGAACTCAAAGACACAAGAAGGAGAGGCAAAGGAAAAGCAAAAAATCATAGATCAGATAACTTATAAGAATCTGTTGCCAGATGAAACCTATGTTTTGAAAGGTGTTTTGATGGATAAAGAAACCGGAAAAGAATTACTTGATGAAAATGGAAAAAGAGTGACTGCCGGGATATCTTTTGTTCCAGAAAATGAAGAAGGAACGATTGAGATGACATTTGAACTGGATGCACGCAGGTTGGCTGGAAAATCAGTTGTAGTATTCGAAAGGCTTTATGATGAAGAAGAACACTTGATCGCAAAAGAAGAAGATATCGAAAATGCAGATCAGACTATTTTGTATAGAAAACAGGAAATTCCGAAAAATACAATTGTAGAAAAGCCGGGGCATAATTCAAAGGAAGTTCGAAAATCTCCAAAAACAGGTGATGAAAATCGTATGGATTTATGGCTGGTAATGTTGTGTGTGTTTGGAATTGCAGTGGTAACAGAAATTGTAATTTATAAAAGAAGAAACAGATAAATATTTTATTGCTACCTAATAAGCCAGACGGAGAGACTGACGTTGTAGTTCATATGAAAGAAATCGGTAATAAAGAATACAAGAACATTACCAAAGATACACTGATCGGAACCTCCGGACAGAACAGAAGACTGGAAGCGATCCGGATCACCGGCCATGCATTACGTCTGGAGGTAATCCGGATCAACCCATACGGAAAGACCATTAAGGCAAAGGTTCATATCCAGAGCAAAGGATGGGTGGATTACGGCATGATTACCAAAGATACGATTATCGGAACCGTAGGCGAAAAGAAACGTATCGAATGCTTATGCTTCGAAGGAGACTTTGAATATCGTGTTTATATCCAGAGTTCCGGATGGACAGATTGGACAAAAGCAGACGGAGTAGCAATCCTTGGAACCGTAGGCCAGGAACTTAGGATTGAGGCTATTCAGTTTAGATAATTGGATGGGATAAAACTGGCAGCAGTGAAGAGTGTGTTCTGGTATGACTATTTTTTTACGTTTATTGACTGCTGCCAGTTGCTGTTTTTCTTTAGGAAATTTGTGAACGATCTTGCTGATATCAGTGATATAATTCATATCTACGTCATAGAACTGAGCCAACTTAATAAGTGAGTCTACAGGGATTCGTGTTTTGCCAAGTTCATAATCAGCATAGGTGTTCTGTCCAATATTAAGTAATCCTGCAATACGGGATTGCGTATAATCATTATCTTCACGTAATGCACGTATGCGTTCTTTGTAATCCATAGAAATTCACCTCAAAGATATTTGTCTAAGAGGAATAAACTCTATTGACGTTAGAGTTATAAACTCTACACTGAGAGAATAATCAGTATGACAAATTCTCTACCTAAATCAAAAGATCAGTTCGAGTATTGGTTGGGAGCGTTGCCGTTTTATAATAATGTAAAGGCAGAAGGGATTGTGCTATAAATGGATATATGTTATAATAAACATAATATATAGAAGAGTTAGACATATTTAGGTAAAAAGGTTTACCAGCACATATGGTTAAAAGAAAACATTTTAATTGTTTAAAGTATATTGATTATCTTCCGGAAATTATAGAAAATCCAGATTATGTAGGTGTTAATCCTAATGAAAATGATAAAAGTATTGAGTTTATAAAAAAGTATTCTAAGAATGTATTGGTTGGAGTAAAGTTGGAAAAAGATGGTCAATATTTATATGTTTCTTCGATGTATGATATCCAAGATTCAAAGATAAGTAGACGTTTGTACAGTGGAAGAATAAAAAACGCAAATATTGACAATGACGAAAATAAATAGTATAGTATAAATGTAAACAACATACATTGATAATAGGCATAGTTATTTTTGAGGTCGGAAATGGTTCCCGATGCACTCTGAAAAGAGTACCTGAGATGATGGATACACCGCCCATCCAAAAGTAATTATGCTTTTTATATTTGACTATTAACGGGAATAATAGAAGCACACTTAAGGGAGAAACGCCTTTAGGTGTGCTTTTCTTTGTCCTGCTGCCGTTCGTGAATTTCTGATACACTCTTTTCAAGAGAAGCTTTATTCCATTGCTGACGGACAGTTTCATGTTCTGACTCGACAATTCGCCGACTCAGATAATCCATTGACAGATGATATGGCAAGGGTATTAAGAAAAGTAAAAGAGTTTGAATTTAAGAATGGCTGGTTAGGCGAGTATGTTTTTCAAGATGACAGGGGAAGAGTGTATGCTTCAAGAATATCAGACTGTGCAGTTAATAACACAACAACAGCAGAATTCCATAACAAGAAAAGTATCCATGCTATCAGAAGAACATTGAATTCTAATATGAAATGTGCCGGTGTATCTGGAACAGTAGCAGCGTCTTTGTTGGGTCATACGGAAAAAGTAAATGAAGAAAATTATACATACGATGTGAGTTCCATGGAAGAAAAGAGCAAATTCATGGAATGTGCTGGAAGAGTATAAAAAAAGAAACATTTACTTCTTACGAAACTACAGTAACAAAAATAGTAAGAAAAGTAAATGTCTCTAATCGCTAAACCCCTTGATTTTACTGGTTTTTTTGAATGCGGATAGTGGGACTTGAACCCACACGAAGTCACCTCCGCAAGATTTTGAGTCTTGTGCGTCTGCCATTCCGCCATATCCGCATATATGTTGCTTACACAACAAAATAAATTATAACTATAAATGTAATGTCTGTCAATCCCCTTTTTCTAAAAATGAAAAGAAACCGTAGAAAGAAAATCAGTGAGAAAAATTAACCTTTTAAAAAGGCACAAATTGGTGTATAGTAAGATAGTGATTTTATAAGAAATGAACTATTTAGGTGGAGAGACAAAATGAGCAGTAAAATTGTTCTGATTGACGGCCACAGTATTCTTAACCGGGCTTTTTACGGGCTGCCGGATCTGACGAATGCTGAGGGCCTTCATACAAATGCAATATATGGATTTCTAACGATTATGTTTAAACTTCTGGAAGAAGAAAAACCAGAATATCTGACGGTGGCATTCGATGTTCACGCCCCGACTTTCAGACACAAGATGTATGCAGAATATAAAGGAACAAGAAAGCCGATGGCTGATGAGTTAAGGCAGCAGGTTCCGGTGATCAAAGAAGTGCTTCACGCAATGGGGGTTAAGACGATTGAATGTGCCGGCCTGGAAGCAGATGATCTGATTGGAACATTATCCAATCGATGTGAGAATGAGGGTATGGAAGTTACCGTTATTTCCGGAGACCGCGATCTGCTGCAGCTTGCGACAGAGCATGTAAAAATCCGAATTCCGAAGACTAAGCAGGGCAAGACAGAAATTGAAGATTACTACGCTAAAGATGTTGAAGAACGTTATCAGGTGACGCCAAAAGAATTTATTGATCTGAAGGCACTGATGGGAGATACGGCAGATAATATTCCAGGAGTTCCAAGCATCGGGGAGAAGACAGCGACAAAGATTATTACACAGTATCATTCGATTGAAGAAGCGCATGAACATGTGGATGAGCTGAAACCGCCAAGAGCATCCAAGGCTTTAAGTGAACACTGGGATCTTGCGGTGCTCAGTAAAGAGCTGGCAACGATCAATGTAAAGGCTGATTTCCCGTATGAACTATCCGAAGCAAAGCTCGGTAATCTATATACGGAAGAAGCATATATCTTTTTCCAGAAACTGGAATTTAAAAATCTTCTTTCCAGATTCGATGTTTCGGCACCGGCCAACAAGGTCGAGGACGGATTTAAGATCATTACTTCCAAATCAGAAGCGGAGAAAGTCTTTGTACAGGCGGAAGAAGCAAGTACAATAGGCGCCGTAATCTTCAAAGATCTGGAAAATGTATTACCGTTGTTTGCAGATCAGGCCGGACTTGGAGGTATCGGACTGTGCTTTTCAAAAGAGGAAAGTTATTGTATCAAAGTTGAAAAAGACATAACCGGAGAATGGTTACTGAAAAAACTTGCGGATGTGGCTGAGAAGGCAGAAACGTATGCAATGTTCCATTTAAAAGAGTCTATGGAACAGGTAACAATCCGGAATCAGGCAAACTGCTTTGATGTTAGTGTGGCTGCATATCTTTTGAATCCACTTAAAAATAATTATACATGGGAAGATGTTGCAAGAGAACATCTGGGTCTGATGATTGATGAAAAGATCGATCAGGATATGAAAGCCTGCTATGAGTCTTATGTAAATTATGCGTCGGTAGAGGTTCTGCGGCAGAAATTACGGGATACAAAGATGGATACGTTGTTCCGGGATATTGAGATGCCGTTGGTATTCACATTGTTTGATATGGAACAAAATGGAATCCGTGTAGAAGCGGATGCTTTGAAACAGTATGGCGATCAACTCGCGGGTAAAATTGCCGAACTGGAAAAAGAAATTTACGAAGAAGCAGGTGAGACATTTAATATTAATTCACCAAAGCAGCTTGGAGTTGTACTGTTTGAAAATATGAAGCTCCCGGGTGGGCGCAAGACAAAGACAGGTTATTCGACTGCGGCAGATGTACTGGAAAAGCTTGCACCGGAACATCCGGTAGTCGCAAAGATTCTGGAATATCGTCAATATACCAAACTCAAGTCCACATATGCAGACGGGCTGGCGAATTATATTCAGGATGATGGGCGGATTCATGGAAAATTTAACCAGACGATTACGGCGACCGGAAGAATCAGCAGTACTGAACCGAATCTTCAGAATATTCCGGTAAGAATGGAACTTGGACGTCTGATCCGTAAAGTATTTATTCCGGAAGAAGGATATCGATTTGTGGATGCCGATTATTCGCAGATTGAACTTCGTGTTCTGGCACATTGCTCAGGAGATGAGCATCTGATCCAGGCATACAAGGAACAGAGTGATATCCATCGGATTACGGCATCACAGGTATTTCATATACCGTTTGATGAAGTAACTCCTCAGCAGAGGCGAAATGCAAAGGCTGTAAATTTTGGTATCGTGTACGGAATCAGTTCGTTCGGATTAAGCCAGGATTTAAGTATTACACGTAAAGAAGCTGCAAAATATATTGATGATTATTTTGCAACCTATCCGGGAATTAAGACATTTCTGGATCATGCAGTAACGCATGCCAAAGAAGAAGGTTATGTGGTGACGCTCTTTGGAAGACGCAGACCGGTACCAGAGCTTTCTTCCAGCAACTTCATGCAGCGTTCGTTCGGTGAGCGTGTGGCAATGAATTCACCGATTCAGGGAGCAGCAGCTGATATCATCAAGATTGCAATGATCCGGGTGAATCAGAGACTGAAAGACCAGAAGATGAAATCAAGACTTGTATTACAGGTACATGATGAACTTTTGATCGAGGCGTATGAGCCGGAGCTGGATGAGGTTCAGAATATCTTGAAAGAAGAAATGGAACATGCGGCAGAATTAAAAGTACCGCTTGAGATAGATATGCATACAGGAGATAACTGGTACGAAGCAAAATAAGAGGTGTGAAAGATGAAGATTATAGGAATTACCGGAGGAGTAGGCGCAGGAAAGACACAGATTCTGGAATATCTGAATAATAAGTATGGTGCGACTATTTGTATGGCGGATGAAGTAGGAAAGAAACTACAGAAAAAAGGAACAGAATGCTTTGATGAAATTGTGGCTCATTTCGGGAATGAAATCCTGGATGAAAAAGGTGAACTGGATCGTGCGAAGCTTTCTGACATTGTATTTGCCGACAGAGTTGAACTTTCTGTGTTAAATGGAATTGTACATCCGAGGGTAAAAGAAGAGATTCAGAAAAAGATCACAAGAGAAGAACGCAAGAATACGAATCTGATGCTGATAGAAGGCGCACTTCTGATAGAAGATCATTATGAGGAAATTTGTGATGAACTCTGGTATGTGTATGTAGAGGATTCCATCAGAAGAAAACGTTTAAAATACGCAAGAGGATATGAAGACAGCAAGGTCGATCAGATTTTTGAAGCACAGCTTCCGAAAGATCTGTTCATGCGTCATTGTGACCGGGTGATCGATAACAGCGGACAGTTTGAAGAGACAAAGATCCAGCTGAATAAGATCGTGGAAGATTTATAGGAAAGGCAGATATTATTTAGTATGAGATTATGCAGCATTGCGAGTGGAAGCAGTGGAAATTGTATTTATGTAGGAGATGATCAGACACATCTTCTGGTCGATACAGGAATCAGCAAGAAAAGAATCGAAGAAGGATTATCAAAGTTGGAGATAAAAGGGGATGAGCTGGAGGGAATACTGATCACACACGAACATGTAGATCATATTCAGGGACTTGGTGTGTTCAGCAGAAAGTATGAGATTCCAATCTATGCAACGCCCGGAACCATTGAAGGAATCAGGAATTGTAAAAGTCTCGGAAAACTTCCGGAAGGCCTTTTACATGAGATAGAGATAGATCATCCATTTTCACTTGGCACATTGAATATAGATCCGTTTGCAATTTCCCATGATGCAAATGAACCGTCTGGTTACAGAATTGAAAATGGAAAAAAATCTGTTGCAGTTGCAACGGATCTCGGGGTATATGATGATTATACCGTAGAACATCTGAGCGATCTGAATGCGGTCGTTCTGGAAGCAAACCATGACATACATATGTTGGAAGTAGGACCTTACCCATATCCATTGAAACGAAGGGTAATGGGCGACAAGGGACATCTTTCCAATGAACTGTCTGGAAAGCTTCTTTGCGATATATTACATGATGACCTGCAATATGTAGTTCTGGGACATCTGAGTAAAGAGAACAATTACGAAGAACTGGCATACGAAACGGTCAAACTGGAGATCAGTATCGGTGATAATCCTTATAAAGGAGATGATATTCCGATGATGGTAGCCAAACGAGATCAGGTATCTGATATCATTACGTTATAAGAATGAAGCAAAAATGTAAGAAACGATGTGAAGACAACAGGAGGAAAACAAATCATGAAGAAATGTGTAATTACAGTTGTAGGAAAAGACACCGTAGGTATTATTGCAAAAGTATGTGAATATCTTGCGGGAACTAACATTAATATCCTTGATATTTCGCAGACCATCGTGGATGGATACTTTAACATGATGATGATTGTTGATGTGACAAATTGCAGTAAAGAAGTAGCCGTAGTTTCAAAAGAACTGGAAGAGATCGGAACTTCTATTGGTGTTGCTATTCACTGCCAGAGAGAAGAAATATTTGAAAAAATGCACAGATTATAAGTAAAATCACTGAAAGGCAGGAAAAAATACATGATAAACAAATATGAAGTATATGAGACAAATCAGATGATTGCTGAGGAAAATCTGGATGTACGTACGATCACTCTCGGAATCAGCCTGTTGGATTGCATAGATGCAGACCTTGATAAATTAAATGAAAATATTTACAACAAGATCACTACGGTTGCAAAAGATCTTGTAAAGACCGGAGAAGAGATTGAACAGGAATTCGGTATTCCGATTGTAAACAAACGAATTTCTATTACACCAGTGGCGCTGATTGGCGGTGCTGCATGTAAGAGTCCGGAAGACTTTGTGACAATTGCAAAGACATTGGACAAAGCGGCAAAAGAAGTCGGAGTGAATTTTATCGGCGGATATTCGGCACTGGTGTCAAAGTCTATGACAAAGAGTGATGAGAATCTGATCCGTTCTGTACCACAGGCGCTTGCATGTACGGATCGAATCTGCAGTTCCATCAACGTAGGTTCTACAAAGACGGGAATCAATATGGATGCGGTGCGTCTGTGTGGTGAGATTGTTAAGGAAACAGCAGAAGCAACAAAAGAAAATGATTCTCTGGGATGTGCAAAACTTGTGGTATTCTGTAATGCACCGGATGATAATCCGTTTATGGCGGGAGCGTTCCTTGGTGTGACAGAAGGAGATGCAGTGATCAATGTAGGTGTCAGTGGACCGGGAGTTGTAAAACATGCAATTGAACAGGTACGTGGCAAAGGTTTTGAAGAATTATGCGAAACAATCAAAAAGACTGCTTTTAAGGTAACTCGTGTGGGACAGCTTGTTGCGGGAGAGGCATCGAAGAGACTTGGTATTCCGTTCGGAATCATCGATCTGTCACTGGCACCGACTCCGGCAGTAGGAGACAGTGTGGCTGAGATCCTGGAAGAAATTGGTCTGGAGCGTGTTGGAGCACCGGGAACAACAGCAGCACTTGCTATGCTGAATGATCAGGTGAAAAAAGGCGGCGTCATGGCTTCATCTTATGTAGGCGGCTTAAGTGGTGCGTTCATTCCTGTCAGTGAAGATAAAGGCATGATCGATGCAGTAGAGATGGGTGCTCTTACGATCGAAAAACTCGAAGCAATGACATGTGTATGTTCGGTAGGACTTGACATGATTGCAATTCCAGGTAAGACAACAGCTTCAACTATTTCGGGAATTATTGCAGATGAGATGGCAATCGGTATGGTGAATCAGAAGACAACAGCTGTACGTCTGATCCCGGTTATCGGAAAAGATGTAGGAGAGACTGCCGAATTTGGCGGACTGCTGGGATATGCTCCGATCATTCCTGTTAACGAATATGATTGTAGTGCATTTGTAAATAGAAAAGGAAGAATTCCGGCTCCTGTACATAGTTTCAAAAATTAAAAATAAATCCATGTAATGTATAATAAAATGTGCGGCGCATGATGAAATAAGTTCAGCTTCCATTCGCAGGAAGAAGATATTTCGTCATACGCCGCATGTTTTTGTATACAAAAGTATGCAAAGGGAAACGTAGAAAATATCATATGTCGAAGTACTATACACGTATAATCTGCTTTTGCTGTTCGCTTGTGAACGGTATGCCGAATTTATCGGAGATAACACTTTCGTACAGGTCGGAAGCAAAAGAAGTCTGGTTCAACATACGTGAAGCTTCCGGTGACAAAAGAGATGCTGATTTGCCTAGTTTGGTAATGATCGGTATGGAAGCATGATCTTTCATCGCGCGTAAGACATCGGTATGTTCTTTTCGGAAACCAAGAATACGCGCATATGAACAGGAATTGTCCTGGTATGCATGCATATCTTCTGTGGTTATGGATAGCAGAATATGCAGTAAACTTCTGCTGATACGGCTGTAAGTCAGTTCTTTTGTTTTTAAAAGGGTGCAGAATTGTCCGAAAGAGCGAAACTGATTCCGGTTCCGGATGATTCGGTTGGAAAGCTCTTCAGATACATCCTGGTATTTGCAAAGAGATTCATGGGGTTCGCTCAGCAGGCGGTATTTTAACAACAGTGAAAAATCATCTGCTTCCACAGGACAGGAAAAGTTCCATTCATTCTGTATAATAGATAAAGAACCGGGTGGTAATTGCTCGCTTAGCTGTGCGGATATGTTTTTCGGCAGGTACGGGGATGCCGGAATATTCATCAAGACTTTTCGGATTGCAGAAGCAGAACTGGAGCAGTCATGAAGTTCTGTGTCATGATATCCGGAAAATTCTCTTTTTAAGGTAAATGGAACAATCGGACTGTTCAGTTTTTTAAGAGCTTTCAGATATTCAATTCCCAGTATATTATTGGGATCAGAAAGAATCTGTGAAGCATAGGCATCGCCAGTCATTTTTTCGAGAGCGTGACATCTTGCTGCCGGAAAAGACATGCCATTTTTTAATGAACTCTGGAGATGGTGACGGTAGGTTTCTGGTTCGGCAGACAGAAGGTGTGCAATGGATGTTAAATGTTCCAGATTACCACATTCACTCCCAAAACAAAGCGCATCTATACAGCCAAGACCGTCTAAGACAGATACTGCACCCTTTGCAAAGAATTCTGCACTTGCGCAGGAATAACAGACCGGAAGTTCAAGCACAACAGATGCACCGTTTAAAAGGGCCATATGTGCCCTTGAATGCTTGGAAAGAACGGCGGGAGTTCCACGTTGCACATAGTCGCCGCTCATGATGACTATAACCCGGTCGGCACCGGTCAGTTCTTTTGCTTTTTCTATATGATAAAGATGTCCATTGTGAAATGGATTGTATTCTGTGATAAGTCCAACAGTTTTCATAAGAATCTCCTTGTATAACATTCTGGAATTGATTATACTATACAATAGTAGGGTACGCAAATGGGATGTTTACCCAGCAAAATTCGAAGAAAGGAGGATGCATATTGTTATGGAAGAGAAGATGAATGAGGAGCAGTCCCTGGAGGACGGACAGCGAGAAGAAGATGATATTGATTACGTAGAAGACAGAGAAGAGCTGACTGAAGAACGTATCAAAGACATGCTGGATGCGAGAGAATATAAAGAACTGAAAGAAGAACTGGAAACAAATATGTATCCTGTAGACCTTGCGGAGATTCTGGAAGAGTTTGATCAGAAGCATATGGTGCTGGTATTCCGTTTGCTTGCAAAAGAAGAAGCTGCAGAGACATTTTCTTATATGGACAGTGATACGCGAGAGGACCTGATCAATGCACTGACGGATTCCGAGCTTGAAGAGATTATGGAGGAAATGTATCTGGATGATACCGTTGATGTGTTGGAAGAGATGCCTGCCAATGTAGTGGACAGACTTCTGATGGTTACAGATGAAGAAAAGCGTCAACAGATCAATCAACTGTTACAATATCCGGAAGACAGTGCCGGAAGCGTGATGAATGTAGATTATATTGCGCTTCGCAGAGAAATGACGGTTGCAGAATCGATCCTGAAGATCCGTCAGGTTGGGCTGAACCGTGAGACAATCTATACCTGTTATGTTACAGAACAGCGCCATCTGATCGGTCAGGTTGATGTAAAAGAATTGCTGACAAGCAGTGAATCCAAGACAATAGAAGAGATCATGGATACCAATATGCTGTATGCACGTACAACAGACGATCAGGAAGATGTGGCAAATACCATTACCAAGTATGGACTGATCGCACTGCCAATCGTGGATCATGAAAATTGCATGGTGGGTATCGTAACGGTTGATGATGCCATGCAGGTATTACAGGAGGAGACAACGGAAGATATCAGTATCATGGCTGGTGTCAATCCGAATGAAGATTCGTATTTCGGGACATCGATATTTGAACATGTAAAGAGTCGTATTCCGTGGCTGCTGTTTTTGATGCTGTCTGCAACCGTAACACAGATGATCATGAACAGCTATGAAAATGCACTGGCACTGATGCCGCAGCTTGCGGGATTTGTTCCGATGCTTACCGGAACAGGTGGAAACTGTGGATCACAGAGCTCGACACTGGTGATTCGTGGGCTGGCAGTTGGAGAGATTGAATTTTCTGATCTGTTTAAGGTGATCTGGAAAGAGATCCGAATTGCATTCTGTATCAGCATTATCTTATCGGTAGTGAATGGAATCCGAATTATGCTGATGGGCCAGGGAGATGCCACCATGGCGTTTACCATTGGACTTACTATGGCATGTACCGTACTGATTGCGAAAGTGGTTGGATGTACATTACCATTGGTTGCGAAAAAGATTGGGCTGGATCCGGCGATCATGGCAACGCCTTTGATTTCTACATTGGTTGATATCAGTACGATCAGTGTGTATTTTGCGATCGTAAGTCACGTTTTTCAATTATAATGTCGTGAAAATGTAATATATCAGAAGCAACATATAACGGATATTGTACATTGTACGCAAAAAGAGACATAAGATTACAGGAAGAACCCTTGTCCACAGGGGTTCTTTGTATTATAATGAAAATACTGAGAAAAATATTTGGAAAGGAGTCTATTTATCATGGGATTTATAGATGAAATCAAAGCAAAAGCAAAAAGTTGTAAAAAAACAATCGTTCTTCCAGAGAGCGAAGACATCAGAACTTATGAGGCAGCAGAGGCAATTTTAAAAGAAGGAACAGCTAACCTGATCCTGATCGGAAGCGAAGAAGAGATCGCTAAGAATAAAGGGGATTTCGACATCACAGGAGCTACAATCGTAGACCCTGCTACATATGAGAAGACAGACGAATATGTAGCAACACTTGTTGAACTGAGAAAGAAAAAAGGAATGACAGAAGAGCAGGCAAGAGAGATTCTTCTTACTAATTACTTATATTATGGTGTAATGATGGTTAAGATGAAAGATGCAGACGGAATGGTATCCGGAGCATGCCACTCTACAGCTGACACACTTCGTCCATGCCTTCAGATCCTGAAGACAAAACCAGGAACAAAGCTTGTATCTGCATTCTTTGTTATGGTAGTACCTGACTGCGACATGGGAGAGAACGGAACATTTGTATTCGCTGACTGCGGACTGAACCAGAATCCTACATCCGAAGAGCTTGCAGCAATCGCTCAGTCTTCAGCAGAAAGCTTCAAACAGCTCGTTGGTGCTGATCCAAGAGTTGCTATGCTTTCTTACTCAACAATGGGAAGTGCAAAACACGATGACGTAACAAAAGTACAGGAAGCTGTTAAGATCGCAAAAGCTGAGAATCCGGATCTTATGTTAGACGGAGAGATGCAGCTTGATGCAGCACTTGTTCCTTCTGTTGGAGCAGCTAAAGCACCAGGAAGCCAGGTTGCAGGAAAAGCCAATACTCTGATCTTCCCTAACCTTGATGCAGGTAACATTGGATACAAACTTGTTCAGCGTCTTGCAAAAGCAGAAGCTTACGGACCAATGACACAGGGAATCGCAGCACCTGTTAACGACCTTTCAAGAGGATGCAGTGCTAAGGATATTGAAGGTGTTGTTGCAATCACAGCAGTTCAGTGCCAGAATCAGTAAGAGATAAAGTAAGAGGAGAAATAATATGAAAGTATTAGTAATGAACTGTGGAAGTTCATCTTTAAAATATCAGTTGATCGACATGGAGAACGAGAGCGTTCTTGCAAAAGGTATCTGTGAAAGAATCGGAGCCGATGGATCTGTATTAACACACAAACCAACAGGAAAAGATAAATATGTTGTAGAGCAGGCAATGCCAGATCATGGTGTAGCAGTACAGTTAGTACTGGATGCTTTACAGGATAAAGAGCATGGTGTGATCGAAAGTGCGGATGAGATTACGGCAATTGGACACCGTGTACTGCATGCAGGTACTATTTACAGTGATGCAACACTTGTAACAGAAGACGTGAAGAAAGTTGTTCGTGACTGCTTCGACCTCGGACCTCTTCATAACCCTGCAAACCTGATCGGTATTGAAGCTTGCGAAAAAGCAATGCCTGGCAAACCGAATGTAGCAGTATTCGATACAGCATTTGGTATGAATATTCCAAAGAAAGCAGCTATGTATGCAATCCCATATGAATATTATGAGAAATACAGCATCAGAAGATATGGTTTCCACGGAACAAGCCATATGTTCGTATCTGGTGAAACTGTAAAACTTCTTGGAAAAGAAGATGCAAAGGTTATTGTATGCCACATTGGTAATGGTGCAAGTATCTCCGCATCTATCGGTGGAAAATGCGTAGACACAAGTATGGGACTTACTCCTTTGGAAGGACTTGTTATGGGAACACGTAGTGGAGATGTTGATCCTGCAGTTCTTCAGTTCATCTGCAATCATGAAGATATCAGCGTAGATGAGATGCTGAATATCCTGAACAAAAAGTCAGGACTTCTTGGAATCAGCGGTGTGTCTTCTGACTTCCGTGATGTAAGACAGGCAGCTGCTGACGGAAACGAAAGAGCACAGCTTGCAATGGATACTTACAAATACCGTGTTGCAAAATATATCGGATCTTATACAGCAGCAATGAACGGTGTAGATGCAATCACATTTACAGCCGGTGTTGGAGAGAATGCTCCGGACCTCAGAAAAGACATCTGTGATTACCTTGGATATCTTGGCGTAGAGCTCGACGAAGAAAAGAATGAGAATGTTCACGGAGAGACAACCGTAATTTCTACACCAGAATCAAAAGTAAAAGTAATTGTCCTTCCTACAAACGAAGAGTTAGCTATTGCTCGTGAAACAGCAAAATTAGTTTAAGACTAAATGACTAAAAGAATGCTAAGTTGTAAAATCAAGTGCGACAAGGGTTAATAACTCTATCGCACTTGATTTTTTATTGTGGAAAATACGAGTGCTACAAGAGAATTAAAAAACTCTTGTAGCACTTTTTATTTTGCCAATTTTTAAGGAAAGGTGGGCGGAAACGTGAAAAAAGGAGATAAGCGTATTACATACGCCGACAGACAGAAGATTGAAGCAATGGAGCGAACCGGGGCAAAGGTTACAGATATTGCAAAGGCGGTTGGATTTCACAGAGCAACGATTTATAACGAATTGAAGCGTGGGGGAACACCATACCGGGCAGAAGTAGCACAGAGAAGTTTATAAATGCCAGGCGGCAGCAGTATAGAAAGGAACTCAACATGGAAGTGTGGATATTACGAGGGACAGACCCGGAAACATTGGAAGAAAAGATAAATAAGCAGTTGGAAGAGGTGGAAAAGGTAAAATCATTTTTCCATACGCCAACGGTTCAGTATCAAACGGCAGTAGTGCCGCAGATGCGAGGGGATAAGGTAACGGGTTATAAGGTGGAGTATTCAGCAATGGTTGCAGTAGAAGCAAAACCGTTATTCCGGGAAGCGTAGGTGGCAGCAGATGAAAAGAAAATTAAAGGTTAATGACTTCTTTTGTGGATGCGGCGGAATGGGTATTGCATTTAAAAATGCCGGGTATGAAATAGCCGGGGCATGGGACTTTGATAAATACGCCGTGGAGAGTTACCGGGCAAACGTAGGGGACCATGTACAGAAAGCAGACATAAAGGAATTGCACCAAGCAGACATACCACAAGCGGATGTGTGGGCGTTCGGCTTTCCTTGCCAGGATTTGAGCGTTGCCGGAAAGCAACGGGGCATGATTTTAAAATGCGAGGATTGCGGCGAGGAAATAGAGATAAACCCAGAAGAGTACACGGGCAACACCATTTGCCCCAAGTGCAGCAGTAACAATTTTAAGGCGGCGAGCCGTAGCGGATGCTTCTTTGAAATGATGCGATTACTTGAAGAAACAGAGAGAGAGAGAGAACACGCCATGCCGGCCGTTATCATTGCGGAGAATGTGCGAGGGTTACGCCCATATCTGCCAGTGTTACGCATGGAATATGAACGCCACGGGTACACAGCACATATTGAAATGTTTAATTCCAAATATTGGAACGTGCCACAGAACCGGGACCGTTACGCAGTAGTAGGGACCAGGAACAAAAAGAACCTATCATTTACATTTCCAAAAGAGCAACACGAATTTGTACCGAAATTATCGGATTACCTGGAAAAAGACGTGCCGGAAAAATATTACTTGCCGGATGAAAAAGCACAAACCATTATAGCCCAGGCAATGGAGAAATTAGAGAAAATGGGAAAGTGCCATGCGTGCATTACGCCGGACCGTATCAACAAGCGGCAGAACGGACCGAGGGCAAAGGCAGAGGACGAGCCAATGTTTACACTTACCGCCCAGGATTTACACGGCGTTATCATCCTGGAAGATGAACAGACGGAAGAAAGCGTGGTTACGGACATTGCAGAGGAAACCGGGCTTTTAGACCCCAACGGTTGCGGTAAAACATTACGAGTTGGGGGGGCGGAAGCATCACAAAGAAGCATAACTACCAACACGTTATCATCAATCCAGGGGGGGGGCAGAGAGCAACAGAGTTTCCCATAACAGTAACGGTCAATAAGTGCGGAAGAAATGTTTTAAAAATTGCGGATGTTTCCCCGTGCCTTACCGCAAGGGATTATAAAGGGTACGCCGGAAAGAAAGACATGATAGCAGTTATAGAAGAGCGAAAGGAACAAGACAATGGAAAGAGCCAACAACCAGGATTGCCAAATGGTGGGGATGCTTGACATTAAAGGGAAAGACCAATGGTGGCGTGTGTATTCCGTGGACGGAATAGCACCAACGCTTGTAACGTGCCAGGGGGGGGCAACAAGAAGTGAAAATATTTGATACAAGGCGGTTGAGGGTGCGAAAGTTGACCCCAAAAGAATACGGAATTTTACAAGCGTTC
>OIWK01000952.1_pt1 | contig 29820 bp, 24 predicted proteins | sample 1587401 | NCBI WGS metagenome assembly OIWK01 (sample SAMEA3888911, study PRJEB22519) | human gut metagenome | biome: human gut; feature: human-associated habitat; material: faeces | place: Denmark | collected 2009 | reverse complement strand
CCGCGGCAGATGGAACGCGAAAATGAGATGATCGTTATTTCACATCGCCTTTTTGGGTGGCCTGACATGAGGGATGATTCAGCCATCAAAATGGGGAAAGAGAATAAATCAAAAAAGCTATTGACTATTTGACTATTTGATGTATAATAGATTACAGAACTAAGGTAAGAGGTCAAGTGGAAAGTGGTGAGTGATATGAATAGCACGATGCTATCTGATAAAATAGAAAATTTCATTCTGGATCTGATGGATAAGCAAAATACAGACCAGCTGCTGCTAAAGCGCAAGGAGGTGGCCGACCGGCTCGCATGTGCGCCTTCACAGGTGACGTATGTGATCAATACGAGATTCTCTGCCAATGATCGATTCATTGTCGAGTCACGGCGGGGGAGCGGTGGATATATCAAGATCTCCCTGCGTCCTGCCAGGCGTGAGGAGGTGCCGGACTACTACCATCGGTTGAAGGCGGCAGCGAGCCAGTACCAGAATGAAAAGTCAAATCATCAAACAAAAGACAAACCGGTATCTCAGGAGGAGATAGAAAATGGTCTTCGGGGATATTTCCAGATGCTTTTGAATTACGACATCATTTCCGAGCGTGAATATCGGCTGATGTATGCGATGACGCACACGATGCTGGAGTATTGTCCGGAAGGACACCGAAAGGAAGCCGGACGGACGATGATCCATCGCATCGAGTGGGCGCTGAAAGGAGAATAAATATGCTTTGTGAACGCTGTCATGCACATCCTGCTACCGTTCATATGGTGCAGGTGGTGAACGGACATAGAAAAGAGGAGCATCTCTGCAGTGAATGCGCAGAGAAAGAGCATGTTTTCCAGAAGGAGCAGAGCTTCTTTGGACATGGATTCTTTGACAGTCCGCTGGATCATTTCTTCGGCGGATCGATGCTGGGTCATCTCTTAGAAGACCCCTTCGGGACCCGCACGCTGGAAGATCAGGGCGGCGGACAATTCATCGAAGTCAGCCCGGAAAAGCTGCCGGAGAATGAAGACGGCTACAACCGCTTCAAAGAGTCCATCCGCCCGTCGTTCCGGAAAGGGAAGGACGAGATCCCCGTGAAAGAGGAGAAGGGGGAAGAAAAGATGGATGCCCCAGCGGAGAGCGAAGAGCTGCAAGCCTTAAGAAAGGAGCTCAAGAGCTGCGTCGATCGCGAAGACTTCGAGCGCGCCTGCGAGGTCAGAGATAAGATCAAGGCGATTGAAGGAAAGAAATGAGTGACTGGTGACTGAAATACTACCTTCATTTCTAATTTCTCATTTAATATAAACCCCAAAACAAAGGAGGGATTTCTATGGAAGACAGATATACAGATGGTGTAAAAAATGCCTGGAAATTTGCAGGAGAAGAGGCTGCGAAGCTGGGCAGTGATTATCTGGGGACCGAGCATCTGCTTTTGGGCATTGCCCACGAAAAAGATTCGGCCGGCGGCAAGATCCTGAATTCGCTCGGCGTGACCGTAGAGGCGGTGGAGCCGCTGCTCGCCGGGCAGGGAAGAAGCGGCTTCTTCTCTCGCCGTGAGCTGTATGTAGCGCCGCGGACGAAACGGGTGCTGGAAATGGCGCTGGAGGAAGCCAATGATCTTGGCAATTCCTTCGTCGGCACGGAGCATCTGCTGCTTGCCATTCTGCGGGAAGGCAGCGGCGTTGCGATGCAGATCCTGGAGCATTTCGGCGTGACACAGGAGAAGCTGCAGAAAGCCTTCGATACCTATATTTCGGAAGACGGAAATGGAGAAGGCAGTGCAGAGCTGGGAGAGATGGGTGATTTTGCCATCGATCTCAATGAAAAAGCCAAACAGGGCAAGATCGACCCTGTCATCGGGCGTCAGACGGAGATCAATCGTGTGATCCAGATCCTGTCCCGCAGAAATAAGAACAACCCTGTCCTCATCGGTGAGCCGGGCGTAGGCAAGACAGCCATCGCAGAAGGGCTTGCACAGCGGATCGTTTCTCATGATGTGCCGGAGATCCTGAAGGACTGCCATGTGATTTCTCTCAATATGTCCTCCGTCGTCGCCGGTACCAAGTACAGAGGCGAATTTGAGGAACGGCTGAAAAAAGTCATTGATGAAGTGAAGAAACATAAAGACTGGATCCTTTTCGTCGATGAATTGCATACACTGGTGGGAGCAGGCTCGTCGGAAGGCTCCATGGATGCAGCCAATATCATGAAACCGGCTCTGGCACGCGGGGAGCTGCGCTGCATCGGTGCGACCACTCTGAAAGAATACAAGAAATATATCGAAAAGGATGCCGCTTTGGAACGTCGCTTCCAGCCGGTCAAAGTCGGTGAACCGACACCGGAAGATACGCTGAAGATCTTGAAGGGTCTGCGTGATCGCTACGAAGCCTTCCATAAAGCGAAGATCACCGATGAAGCTATGAAAGCGGCTGTCGAACTTTCCGGTCGTTACATCACGGATCGTTTCCAGCCTGATAAAGCCATCGATGTCATCGATGAAGCCGCCGCCAAGGTCCGCATGGAAGCGTCTTCGACACCGGATGCGCTGAAAGAGAAGGAAGAAAAGCTGGCCTCCCTTTTGAAAGAAAAGGAAGCGGCTGTGGCTTCGCAGGATTTTGAAAAAGCCGCCGAGTATCGTGATGCTGCCAAGAAGATGCAGAGTGAGATCGCCCTCATGAAGAAGGACTGGAAGGGTGCGGATCATGATGATCTTAAAGTCACGGAAGAAGATGTGGCAGAAGTCGTCGCCAAATGGACGGGGGTACCGCTGCAGAATCTGAAGAAGAGCGACTCCGAGCGCCTGCTCCATCTGGAAGAAGAGCTGCATAAGAGAGTGGTCGGTCAGGATGAGGCTGTCCATGCCGTTGCCACGGCGATCCGTCGTGCGCGTGCCGGCATGAAGGATCCGAAACGTCCGATCGGTTCCTTCCTCTTCCTCGGCTCGACCGGTGTCGGCAAGACCGAGCTGGCCAGAGCGCTCGCTGAATGCATGTTTGGCAGTGAGAAAAATATGATTCGTTTCGATATGTCGGAATACATGGAGAAACACGAAGTGTCCCGTCTCGTCGGTGCGCCTCCAGGATATGTCGGCTATGAAGAAGGCGGCCAGCTGACCGATGCCGTGAGAAAGACGCCGTACAGCGTCATCCTCTTCGATGAAGTCGAAAAGGCGCATCCGGATTTCTTCAATATCCTTCTGCAGGTACTCGATGATGGTCGTCTGACCGATGGTCAGGGCCGCACCGTGGACTTCACGAATGCTGTCATCATCATGACCAGTAACCTTGGCTCTGCCCTCTTGAAAAACCAGATGAAGAAACTGGGATTCAAAGCAGAGGACAAGGGTGAGAAGAAGGAAACCTTCGAGGATGTGAAGAAGCTGATGATGGATGAAGTGAAACACACGCTCCGTCCGGAATTCATCAACCGTATCGATGAGATCATCGTCTTCCATCCGCTCACCGCTACCGATCTTTCCTCTATCGTGAACCTGATGCTTGCCAAGGTCGGCGAGAAGCTCGCGCACTTCGAAGTGAAGCTCGATGCCAGCGAAGAAGCGAAAAAGCTCCTCATCGATCATGGTACCGATGTGGAATACGGCGCCCGTCCGCTGCGCCGTACCATCCAGAAAGAAGTCGAAGACCCGATCTCCGAGCTCATTCTGCAGGAGGGGCTCGAAAAGAAGAAAGTCCTCCATATGGATGCCAAGGATGGCAAGCTGACTTTCCACGCGGAATGATGCCATCGCCTTTAGGCAGATGATATAATAAGAGTGCAATAGGAATGTAGTAGACATTTCCCGTTGCACTCTTTTTGTGTTTTTAGGGGTTCAACGGGTTCTCTGGGGTCTGAAGGTTCAATGGGGAAGGTGCGGCGCGAAGCACCGAATGATAAAATTGCGGCGAAGCTGCCACCACCACTCCTCACTTCTCACTCCTAACTTTGAGAAATTGTATAGCGTACTGATGAACGATATGATGATAAAGGAGATACGTCCATGGCCAAGAACCGAACCAAATTCGTCTGCTCGAACTGCGGGGCAGAGACTGTGAGATGGATGGGGCGATGCCCGCAGTGCGGCTCATGGAATACACTCGAGGAGACGGTGGAGGAAGTCCTCCCCAAGCAGCTGCGGACGACGCATGAGGTGGTCAGCGGCAAGCGGCCGCAGAAGCTCTCGGAAGTGAATCTGGAAAACCATGAACGCATGCAGCTGGCGATGCCCGAGGTCGATCGTCCGCTCGGAGGCGGCGTCGTACCCGGTTCCGTCATCCTTTGGGGCGGAGAGCCGGGGATCGGCAAGTCGACACTGATTCTCCAGGTCTGCCACGCCATGGCAAAGGCGGGACGGAGCGTCCTTTATGCGAGCGGGGAAGAGTCCGAAGCGCAGATCAAGATGCGCGCCGAAAGACTCGGCGCTGCTGATGACAATCTGCTCGTCTATTCCGGCGGCAATCTGGATGCCATCGTCTCTGAGGCAGAAAAAGAAAAGCCATCCATGCTGGTCATCGACTCCATCCAGACGATGTATCTTTCTGCCAATGAATCCCCGATGGGAAGTCCCGCGCAGATCCGCGACTGCACCGCCGTACTCGTGCGCCTCGCGAAAAGTGAGAATATCGCTGTCATGATCATCGGTCACGTGACGAAGGAAGGAAATCTCGCGGGGCCGCGCATCTTGGAGCACATGGTTGACGTGGTTTTCTACTTGGAAGGCGACCGCAGCTACCAGTTCCGTGTGCTGAGGACGGTGAAAAACCGTTTCGGCTCCACCGCAGAGTCCGGACTCTTCGTCATGGAGGGGCAGGGGCTCAAAGGGATCGAAGACCCGTCGAAATACCTGCTTCGTGACCGCACGAGCCAGACGCCAGGTCAGGCTGTCGTCGCCTGCATGGAGGGACTGCGACCTGTTCTTGTAGAGATCCAGGCGCTCACCGTCCACTCGGTCCTTGCCATCCCGCGCCGCATCGCGGCGGGCTATGACTACAACCGCATGATCATCCTTCTCGCCGTCCTGGAACGCCGCGGACGCATCCCTTTCTCGACCGAAGATGTGTACCTCAATGTGGCGGGCGGTTTCCGTGTGAAGGAAACTGCCGCCGACTTGGCTGTCGCACTCGCGCTGATCTCCGTCAGAGGCGACGTCGCCGTCCCGCAGAACCTCATGGCGCTCGGAGAGATAGGCCTCACCGGAGAAATCATGCCCGTTTCCCGTGTCACTCTTCGTCTCAAAGAAGCACTCAAGATGAAATTTACCCATTTCATCCTGTCGGAACGCAATAAAAAAGAAGTCCTGGCCTATTATGAAGCGCATCATCTGGACGAGGTCAGGGAACATACTGTCTTCGTCAGAAATCTGAAAGACTTGATGGAAGCCGTGAAATGATTAGGGGCAGCCTCTCCACGAATCCTGTTTCCCCGCCCATGACATAGGGGATAGGGGATTCGTGCCCGATGGTCACCTCCACAAGCTCATCATATATGCATGAGATATCTACAAGATCGAAGAGCTTACGAAGGAAATGATCCTTCGGTATGAGTCTGTCATACCGATCTTTGTATTCACTAGAAACAGATGGCTGACGATGTGGCAGCATAATTCATTCTCCTAAACAGGGAAGCGAAATAGAAACACTTTTTCTATAAAAAGGCATGCTATAATACAATAAAATGCCTAGACCAAAAAAGGATGATAAAATACTGCATATTCCATGGGTAGCTCCCGTCTATGACAAGCTGGAACAATTCTGTGAAGAATCGGGAATGACAAAACCATGGCAGTAGAAAGGGTACTTTCGTCATTTTTTGAGCCAAATTACAAAAGACCTGTCGATGAACGTAAACGTATTTCAATCAAAGGGAAATAGCTAAAAAGCCCATATACGGAGAAAAGGAAATGGTAAGGTAAAAAGGAGAGTGTAAAGTGGCAGATAATTCCAGCTTAGGAACAGCGAAACAAGCTAAAAACGATGAGTTTTATACCCAGTATAACGATATTGAAGCAGAAATGAATGCGTATGTGGAATATAATCCTGATGTATTCAGAGGGAAAACGATCCTTCTTCCTTGCGATGATCCCGAATGGTCAAATTTTACGAAATACTTTGCGTCCAATTTCACCCGTTTTGGAATCAAAAAGCTGATTTCTACTTCCTATGCCAAGGGAGCTGCTAACAGGGAAATCAGCCTGTTTGAGAGCGAATCTCCTGCTTTTGATGCAGCAAAGCACAGCACCCACGGCAAACTTTTTACCGTGACTAGAGACAAGGATCACTCTGGGAGCATAGATACAGACGATATCGAATTCAATGGATATTTAGAAGGAGATGGAGATTTCAACAGCCCGGAAGTGCGGAAGCTCCGGGATGAGGCTGATATTATCATTACAAATCCGCCATTTTCGCAGTTCAGGAAGTTTCTGGCGTGGATTATGGAAGCAAAGAAGCAGTTTATCATTCTAGGCAATATGAACGCCATTACCTATAAGGAAGTGTTTCCCTACCTGAAGGATAATGTGATTTGGCTGGGGTACAAGGACTTGAATCATGATATGTATTTCAATGTCACCGACGATTACAAGAAATGGCTCCTAGAAAACAAGAAGGAAGGGTCTGCCTACAAAATCATTAATGGTGTAGTCATGGGCAGGTTGGCCTCTGCCTGCTGGTTTACCAATATCGACCATGGCAAACGTCATGAATGGCTGAAACTGGACACCATGGCCCATAATCTGAAATTCAATAAGAAATTACGCCGGAAATTGGAAAAAGAATTCAAGGGTATTGCATATCCGCACTATGATAACTATGATGCCATAGAAGTTCCATATATTGAGTGTATACCGTCCGACTATGCGGGGGCAATGGGTGTTCCTATTACGTTTTTGGATAGGTACGGTCCAGAACAATTTGAAATATTAGGATTATCAAATGTTGGTGATTTACTGCCAGGAGCACAAGCTGTAGGACGAGAATGGGTAAATTTATATCGCGCTAATGGTGGCCGTGGACATGTGAGTCCTTCCATGAAACCGTTAATAGGTACAGATAAGGAAGGTAAGCCGGTCTTGTACTATCGGAGACTTATTATCCGAAATAAAATGCTTAACAAGGAAGCAGATAAACAATGAAGACTACTTTGCACACGAACTGGACAGTAGAAGACCTTTGCAAAGGTTTCATTTTTGATAAGAATGAAAATAAAGGGCTTTTCGGACTGGATGGAAAGCTCATTATCCAGCCGGAATACCAAAGAAACTATATCTACGGCGATGGCAAAAGAGATGTGGCCGTGGTGGAATCCCTTCTCAAGGGATATCCTCTGGGACTGATTTATTTCGTCCTGAACAAGGACGGTCAATATGAAGTCCTCGATGGGCAGCAGAGAATCACATCCTTTGCCCGGTTCGTGAAGAAAACCTGGCCCTTTGCGGTGAACTGGAAGGGTAAGACAAGATATATCGACAGTCTGGATGATGATGACAGGGACAGGGTTTTACATGCGCCGCTCACCATTTACGTCTGCGAAGGGGAGCCTTCGGAAATTGAAGCGTGGTTTGAAACCATCAATATTGCGGGAGTACCCTTGGTACAGCAGGAGCTTCGCAATGCAGCCTATCACGGTCCCTTCGTCACATTGGCGCGAGAGGAGTTTTCCAATACCAACAATGCCAATATGAATCGCTGGCAGACCTATATCAAAGGAGACCCCAAACGGCAGGCCATTTTGGAAAGGGCTCTGGACTGGGTAAGCCATGGGAATATTGAGGATTACATGGCTCGCCACCGGAATGACAGGAGCATTGATGAATTGAAAAATCACTTTGATACGGTCATTGACTGGGTGGATTCTGTTTTCGAATATACAGGGAAGGAAATGTGCGGTCTGGAATGGGGTCGCCTGTACAATGAGTACCATCATCATCCCTATTCCAAAGAAAAGGTAGAGAAAATGGTGGATGAGCTTATGGGGGACCCACAGGTCACGGATCATCGAGGCATTTTCGAGTATATCCTTGGCGGTGAAAAAGACACGAAGCTCCTGAATATCCGTGTATTTGATAAAGTCACCATCAAGAAGGTGTATGAGAAACAGACGAAGGAAGCCAAAAAAGAAGGCATTTCCAACTGTCCTCTCTGTGCTCTTGGTCATGACAATAACGCAAAAAGGATTTATAAACTATCTGAAATGGATGCCGACCATGTAACGGCCTGGAGCAAGGGCGGCTCTACCGATATATCCAACTGTCAAATGCTCTGCAAGACCCATAACAAGGCAAAGGGCAACAAATAAAAATCAGATCAGAAAGGATAATATGATCTACAATAACAACGGTGAGCACGGATTGATAGGATTGTGATCCATACGTGCTCACCGTTGACTTTTTAGAAAATGAGATATGCCCTTCCTCTTCACTGGATCATTCTTTTCTATGAGACCATTATAGCTACACAGAAAAGAATGGAATGGGAAGGAGAAGGAACGATCACAGGCAGCTGTCTTTCTGGACGGCTCCCGATGAGGGATTTGTCGCTATGGCGAAGGGTGGGAAAAGAAATTTTCATTTCCGGTGTAAATGAGAGCGAAAGTTTGCTATAATAAGATGATACTTAAAATGTAAAAATGGACTTACTATCTGAAAAAGTTGTTTTCTACAAAAACATAGTGTAATCAAAGAGGATTCAAGATGCCGGAAAAAGTATTACGATTGATATTCATCCTGCTCTTTACCGTTCTTGGCGTCGTGCTTTCCAGACAGGGCGAGTCAGTGCTGACGGCACTGCTCCCGAACTCTGTCCTGACGGAGACCATTCTGGGGATCACCTTCATGTCTCTGGCCACGATGCTTCTGGGCGGTATTTTAGGAGCTGTCGTGGGCTGCGCTGTATCGCCCTACCTGATTTCCCGCCTTTTCGCATTGACATCGCGGATGGAAAAGTCGCTGTCTGCCATGAGTACGCAGGATCTCATCGCAGGGACGCTCGGGCTCTTTCTGGGGCTCATCATTGCAAATCTGGTCGGACTTGCTTTCAGTTCGGTGCCGTTCATCGGGCCGTATGTCTCTGTCGTGCTGTCCATCGTGCTCGGATACTTGGGGATGCATCTCGCAGTCAGCAAGAAGCCGGAGATGGTCGGTTGGTTTAAGCTGCATGCGGAAGAAAAGAGCGAGAAAAAGAAATCAAAGGAAAAACAGCGCATCGGTAAGCTGCTGGATACGAATATCATCATCGATGGACGTGTGGCAGATATTTTCCAGACTGGATTTTTGGAAGGGCCTATCGTGGTGCCTGTCTTTGTGCTGGAAGAATTGCAGAAGATCGCAGACAGCTCGGACGTACTGAAGAGGAATCGCGGCCGCCGCGGACTGGATATCCTGAACCATATGCGCAAGAAGAACCGCGATGACATCAAGATCATCACCGATGATTTCGAGGAGATCAGCGAGGTGGACTCCAAGCTCATTAAGCTCGCCCGTGAAAAGGGCTACAAGATCATCACCAATGACTACAATCTGAATAAAGTGGCGGAGCTGCAGGGCGTCGCTGTCCTCAATGTGAATGACCTCGCCATCGCTGTGAAGCCGGCGGTCATTCCCGGCGAGCAGATCTTCGTCCAGCTCGTGAAGAATGGCAAGGAAGAAGGCCAGGGAGTCGCCTACCTTGATGACGGCACGATGATCGTTGTCGAAGACGGCAGCAAAAGCATCGGTAAGGAAGTCGCCGTCATCATTACCTCCGTCCTCCAGACCTCGGCCGGGAAGATGATCTTTGCGAAGCTCGAAGAATAGGGTGACTGGTAGCTGGTGACTGGGGACTCGAAGACCAAGAGATATCAGATTCTCTCGTTTCGTCATTTCGAGCGCAAGCGAGAAATCTTTGTCATTCGCGGTCTGGCGGTCAATGTTTGGAAATTCCAAACGGGAAACCTGCTATCCAAGAGACTTTCGGGCATCGCCCCCTTTGTATCGTTGGAACCTTGAAGTTTGAAAACAGGGATGAGTAGCTGGGGATTGGGTTTGCGATACGAGAAAACCGCTCGTTTCAAACCTCCGCGGCGCTTAGATCCTTCGACTCAGTTCTCATGTTTCAGTTAAACCATTTCCAAACATACGACGTTTTTATCCGCTCAGGATGACGAAATGCGCCGTACTAACCCCGATGAACCCTCTCTACCTATAGAACCCGCCCCCCTCTTTCGCACGCAATCAAGGGGCAGCACGCCCAAAGGGCTAACCTTACACCTTCAAACGCTCAAATCCATTTAGGAGTACATGTATTTATGAACAGTCTCATACTGGTGGCTGCCGGTCAGAGCAGCCGCATGGGGGCTCCGGTGAATAAACTTCTCTTGAAGCATCGGGGCCATTCGCTGATTTCTTATACGCTACGGCATGTCTTTCAGAGCCGCTTTCTGGAAGAGCTCATCATCGTCGCAAGGGTCGAGGAACAGCCGATTTTTGCTGACATATTGAAAGGGATTGAGCACCATATCCCTGTCCGCTTCGCGCCGGGCGGAGCGACGCGCACCCAGTCGGTGAAGAATGGACTTTCCTGTCTTGCAAAGAATTCAGAAAAAGTCCTCGTGCATGATGGGGCGCGTCCTTTCGTCGATGGGAAGACCATTGATGATGCCTTTGCTGCCATCAGCGAGGCACATCCGGCCGTCGTGGTCGGTATCCCCTGCGTGGATACCATCAAGGAGGTCGATGGAGAATTGGTGCAGGGGACGCTGGATCGGAGCCGCCTTTTCCGCGCACAGACGCCGCAGGGGGCATTTTCGAAGCTGCTCAAAGCGTCGATGGAGGCTCTTTCCTCCGAAGAAGGGATCACGGATGACGCTTCGATCCTGGAAAAAGCGGGCGTGCCGGTCACGGTGCTGCCCGGGAAAGAACAGTTTTTCAAGGTAACGACACCGGGAGATTGGAGCCGGTTTACAAAAATGATCGAAAAAGAGGGCTTGCCCTTCCGTATCGGACAGGGGTATGATATACATCGATACGATGAACGCCGTCCGCTCATGCTTGGCGGTGTAGAGATCGCAAAGACAGGCGGCCTTTTGGGCCACTCGGATGCGGATGTGCTGCTGCATGCCATCATGGATGCGCTCCTAGGCGCAGCAGGTCTTCCCGATATCGGGCACTATTTCCCCGATACCGATCCTCGCTATGAGGGAGCGGACAGCAAAAAGCTCATGCTCGAAGTCGCGCGCGTTCTTTCCGAAGAAGGCTGGCAGGCTGGAAATATCGACAGCACGGTCATCGCGGAGAAGCCGAAGCTTGCGCCGCATATAGCGGAAATGAAAGCATCGATCGCACATCTTCTCGGGATTTCCGAGAATCAGGTGGGTGTGAAAGCCACAACGAATGAAAAATTGGGTGCGGTGGGCCGCAGGGAAGGTATGGCAGCTCTGGCATCCGTTATCATTTATAGAAAATAAGAAGGAGTTTTAACAGATGGAAAAGAAATTGAAAGTTCGTTTTGCCCCGAGCCCGACAGGCCCATTTCATATCGGTGGTGCGCGCTCCGCGCTCTTCAACTGGCTGGTTGCTCGTCACGCTGACGGTACCTTCCTCGTCCGCATCGAAGATACGGATCTGAAGCGTTCCACCAAGGAATCCGAAGAGAATATCAAAGATTCTCTGAAATGGCTCGGCATGAACTGGGATGAAGGCATCGACGTAGGCGGCCCGCATGGCCCGTACCGCCAGACCGAACGCCTCGATCTCTACAAGAAGGAAGTACAGAGACTTCTCGATGAAGGCAAAGCGTACTACTGCTACTGCAGCGCAGAAGAGCTGGAAAAAAGCCGCAAGGCGCAGCTCGATGCCGGCAAGACTCCGATCTATGATGAACACTGCCGCCACCTCACCGAAGAAGAAAAAGCCAAGTACGAAGCGGAAGGCAGAAAGCCGGTCGTCCGCCTCAAGGTCAGAAAAGACGGTGTCTTCGCTTTCGATGACATGGTTCGCGGCCATGTCGAATTCCAGGCAGCCGGTGTCGGTGATTTCATCATCATGAAATCCGACGGTATCCCGGTCTATAATTTCGCTGTCGTGATCGATGATGCCTTCATGGAAGTCACCCATGTCATCCGTGCCGAAGAACATCTTTCGAATACCCCGCGCCAGCTTGCCATCTATGAAGCACTTGGCTATAAACCTCCGAAATTTGGTCATATCTCCCTGATCCTCGGTGAAGATCACAAGAAGATGAGCAAGCGCCATGGGGCGACCTCTGTCACCGAATACAGAAATATGGGCTACCTGCCGGAAGCGGTCGTGAACTATCTGGCGCTCCTCGGCTGGACCCCGAAGGGCGAACAGGAAATCTTCACAGAAGAAGAGCTCATCAAGCAGTTCTCCATGAAGCGTGTCTCCTCGAATGATGCGGTCTTCGATATCAATAAGCTGAACTGGATCAATTTCCAGTACATGAAGAAACTCGATGCAGACCAGCTCTATGACCTGATTTTCCCGTTCCTTGTGAAAGCCGGCTATGTGGATGCTGCTGTCAGTGAAGAAAAGAAAGACTGGCTGAAGAAGGTCATCTGGTTCATGAAAGACCACATCTACTTCGCAGGTCAGGCAGCCGATGAGCTGAGATTCTTCTTCGAAGATATGCCGAAGATCACCGACGAAGATGTCCTTGCTGTCATGAAGGAAGAAACCAGCGGCAAGCTCCTTAAAGCCTTCATCGAAGATCTGAAAGCACTGGAGACCTTCGATCAGGCAGAGATCAAGAAATGCTTCAATGCATGCATGAAAGCACAGGGCATCAAGGGCAAAGCTGCTTACGAACCGACCCGTATCGCTTTGACCGGCGTGACCCAGGGTCCGGGCATGTTTGAAATGATGGAACTTTTCGGAAGAGAAAAGACCATGGATAGACTCGAAGCAGCGCTCGCGTACTGCTAAGAGAGGAAAGAGCCACAGAAATGCGCCGCATTTCTGTGGCTCTTTTGGTTTGAGGTTAGCCTGTGGGGAGCTGCCCTTGTTCAAATGAGGAATTAGGAATGAGGGTGGCGGCTTTGCCGCGAGTATATATGAGGCGATGCCCGTAGTCCGGAGGATAGAAGTCAGATGTCTGGCGTCTGATGTCTGGCGTCTGATGTCTGATGTCTGATGTCTCCCAGTCTCTTAGTCACCCAATCACTCGAGGCCCCTAATCCCTAGCTGACGATCACAAATTTCTAATTCCAATTTCCTTCATTTATGCTATAATGACTATGAGTGTAATCAGCAGGTTTCCTGCTGAAATCACGATGAGGAAACAGATATGAAAATTATTGGTGGAAAAGCCAAAGGCACGAACCTTTTGGCACCCGTAGGAAGAAATACGACGAGACCGACGCTGGGACGGGTACGGGAAAGCATTTTCAATGTACTTGCCAATGTAGGGCTCGTTGAGACGGATGTCCTTGATATTTTCGCCGGGACAGGCGCGATGGGGCTTGAGGCGCTCAGCCGGTATGCATCGTCTGCGGTCTTTATCGATAAGACAACGGGACGCATCATCCGCGAAAATGCGAAGAAGTGCCATGTAGAAGATCAGGTACAGATCATATCGAGAGATGTAGGGGCTGCGCTGAAGTCTCTTCAGGGCAGGACCTTTGATTATATTTTCATGGACCCTCCGTATCGGAAGGGCTATATCAATGAAGTACTGGCGATGGTTTTCGACTGCGGCCTTCCTGCTGATCATGCGATCATTATTGCAGAACATTCTATATCAGAACCCCCGGATATATCACTCTTTGCTGACCGGTGTGAAGTCTGGAAAGAGAAAAAAGTGGGGGCCATTGTTGTTACCTATCTGCTATGCAGATCTACAGAGGGAGAAGTGCAATGAAAATAGCGATTTGCCCAGGAAGTTTCGACCCGGTGACCTATGGTCATCTGGATATCATCAGAAGAAGCGCTTGTCTGGTCGATAAACTGATTGTGGCAGCTTTTTTAAACCCGACCAAGCATTATATGTTTACTACGGAAGAACGGTTGGATATGCTTCGTAAGACGACCAAAGACATTCCCAATGTCGAAGTGGATGCTTTTGATGGTCTTTTGAATGAATACGCAGCGAAGAAGAATTGCCATCTTCTGATTCGCGGACTTCGTGCGTTCAGTGATTTTGAATACGAATTTCAGCGGGCGCTCATGATCAAACAGATCGATCCCACGCTGGAGACCGCATTCTTCATGACGGATGGACGCTATTCTTACCTGTCGTCTACCGGCGTTCGTGAGCTGGCCCATTTTGATGGTGATATTACCCGGATGGTCCCGCCCTATGTACAGGAAATGATCAAGAAAAAGGTAGAGAATCGCTGATCGCCATCGGCTTTTTTCTCAAACTTCGAAAAAGAAATGAGGCTTGCAATTATGGACACAAGAAAACTCTTAGAAGAATTAGAAAATGTCATCAATAACGCGAGTGAAGTACCGCTCACCAATAAGAAATTGGTGGATAAGGATGAGATCGAACGACTGATCGATGCCATCAATCAGTCGCTCCCGAATGAACTCGAGAGCGCACGCCGCATCGTCGCGGACAAAGAGCGTATCATGCTCGACGCAGAAAAGAAAGCAGAGGACACGGTGGCGCAGGCGAAGGATTATATCGCCCGCATCACGGAAGAAAGCGAACTTGTCAAGCAGGCGCAGGAGCGTGCCAATGAAGTGATCTCTTCGGCCAATAAATCCGCTGATGAGCTCCGCACCAGCTCTGTCACCTATGCGACAGATGTTCTGAAGTATGTGGAAACAAATATGGAAAATGTCTTAGACAGCCTGAAAAAGAACCGTCAGAGCCTGATCGATTCCAATTCCGCCGCTGCCCGTCAGCAGGAAAAAGAGAATAAATAAGGGCGCAAGGCGAGTTCAAAGGGCGGAGCGTCCTTTGACCCTTTGCAAAAGAGGTGCAGTGGTTCTATAGGTGCAAGAGGTTCAAAATGGTTGGTGCGGCGCATTTCGTCATCCTGAGCGGAGAAAAACGTCGTATGTTAGGAAATGGTTTATCTGAAACATGAGAACTGAGTCGAAGGATCTAGGGAAACGCTGATTAACTCTGACAACGATTTAATCAGTGTTTCCTTAGTCACCAGTCACTTGAGATTTCTAATCTCCAATCCTTATTGATCATGCGGCGCAGAGTGCCGCACCTTCTCTGCTCCACCTTAGCATTCACTGCTACCAACCAACTGTCTAACATCAGCATGTAAAAGGAGGCCATTCCCATGGGACGAGAAGAGGAAAGCCGACGGATCCTTGTGATCTGTTTTGCGGCGGCTCTTCTGGCTCTGGGAGCGGCCTTTTTTCTCTGGCATACCGCAGGGGAGACGAAAGAGGAGCCGCTTCCTGTGGTCGAGCTTTCCGGCAAGGAGTATTCCCGGACTCTCCTCGTCTATGTGACGGGTGCCGTGAGGCAGCCGGGTGTCTATGAGCTTCCTCTGGGAAGTCGCTTCTTCGATGCGGTGAAGGCTGCGGGTGATGTGCTGCCGTATGCGGTCATGGAAGATATCAATATGGCCGAGCCGCTTTCTGACGGGATGAAGATCCATATCCCGCTTGATCCGGAGCAGGTGGATGCACGAGGGAGCGGGCTCATCTCTATCAATGCCGCCAGCGCGAAAGAGCTCGAAGCACTCCCGGGCGTCGGTCAGGTGACGGCGGAGAAGATCATCCGCTACCGTGAGGAGCATGGCCGCTTTTCCTCGAAGGAGGAGCTCAAAAAGGTGCCCTCTATCGGTGAGAGCCGTTACAAGAAGATGGCGGATAAGATCACCCTATGATGATCCGGCTGGGGCTTTTCTGGAGTGCGCTTTTGCTGGCTGCGGGAGTTTTTCTTTTCGAGGAGCTTCCGCCTTTTCTGCTGCCTTATGGGTATGCCTTGCTGCTCCTTTCCGGTGTGCTTTTCCTTCTCTATGGTCATTTCCGCGGCCGCTTTTCCCTTGTCCTTTTGGGAGCGGCGCTTTCTCTTCTGACGATCGGCGCTTTCCGCATGGCGCTCTCTGATGCCCTGTGGCAGGAGCAGTCGCACTGGGCGAGCCGAAGCGCAGGCACCTATGAAGGTATCGTCATGGAGGAGCCGCTGGTACAAAAAGGGGAGGAGGGCTATGCGAGATATGCGTTTGCGCTCGTTTCCATCCGATACGCCGATGGGACGCTTCAGCCGCTCTCGGGGACGTGCTACCTCTATGATCAGAAGGAGATCAGGCATTTCCATCCCGGGGACCGCCTTTACGCCGAAGGAGAAATGAGCCCGATCCGCCTGTATCAGAATCCGGGAAAAATCGATCTCACGGGACGTTATCGGAGCCGCCATTTCCTTGGAAGGCTGTATCTCAAGGAAGGCATGCATCCCGCCTTTGCCGGTGAGAGTGGTACCTATCGCGTAGAGAGATTCTCTTCGGAGATGAAGCAGTCGCTGAAAGAAACATTTGCACCTTACATGGATCCGGTGCGCCTTTCGATCCTGATGACGCTCCTCTTCGGAGGAAATTATAATGATATTCCGGAAGAGGTCATGACGTCATTCTCCGCGACGGGCATCATCCACATTCTTTCTGTCTCGGGCTCGCATGTGGCGCTGCTCTTTGGCTTCCTGTACCTTTTGGGACGCTGGCTCTCGCTGCCGCGACGCCTTGTGATCCTGCCGGCCATCCTGCTTGTGCTGTTTTACGCGGTGCTCTCAGGGCTTGTGCCGCCCGTCATCCGTGCGGCGGTCATGGGGATCCTCTCTGTCGTTGGGATTTTCCTTGACCGGGAGAGGGCGACGCTGAATCTTCTGGGGGCGGCTGTCTTTGGCATGCTGCTCTGGGATCCTTACTATGTGTACGATGTGAGCTTCCAGCTCTCAGTCGGCGCATCCGCGGGGATCCTCCTCTTTTACCGCCCGATCCTTCGCTGGATGAGCCCTTTCCAAAAGCTGCCGAAATGGGTGAAGGAAGGGATCGCGCTGTCTTCAGCGGCGCAGCTTCTCACGATACCGATCATGCTCTATGATTTCCATCGCTTTCCGGTGTATTTCATCTTTGCGAATCTTTTCGTCACGCCTTTTCTGGAATGGGTCATTATCGCAGGGCTTATTGCAGCGCTCGTCTCCCTTCTTTGCCGTCCGCTGATGGCAGGGCTTCTCTATGCGGCAGACTATGCGGTCTTTTTAGCCCTGCGTCTGAATCTGCTCCTCTCCTCGGCCAGGGGAGCGCAGCTTGTGACAGGCGGTCTTTCTTCTTTAGAAATAGCCTTTTACTATGCACTTCTTGCGACGGTGTATTTCAGAAAGCGGCTTTCTGCTCGCTCTCGCATGGTTGCCGGAGGCATGCTGTCGCTTCTTTTTCTTGCCATAGCGACGGCTCAGCTCCTGGCGCCTTCGACCCGCGTCATCTGTCCGGATCTTGGCAGTGACCGCGGAATCCTTCTTGTCAATGACGGGCGAAACATCTTATACTATAAGGCAAGCCGCATCTCCTCACACACCGCTGTCTGGGAGTGGAATTCCATTCTCGCCTATGAAGGGGTTGAGAAGGCAGATGTACTCATTCTGGATCTGGAGGATGTCGATAAGCCGCTCCCTCTCGTGGTGGGGATACCTGTCAGGGAGATCTGGGTGACAGGCGGCGATTCGCGGAAATGGGCGGCGCAGCTTCTATCGGGGCAGACAGCGCGCGTGCGATGCCTGGGAAGGGCCGAACTTTCTTTGGATGAGCTGCGCTTTATCACCAATGGCAGCAGCTGGCAGATGGTGATGGGGGAGAAGGATATCTTCCTTTCCGGACGAAGACCCCTGCCGAAAGCGTCTCCTCATACTCTGTGGATCACCGGCAGCCATGGCTTTCAAGAATATACGGAAAAAGACGCGGAGGCCATGGCGCCCGAGCTGGTCATCTACGGCGGGACTCGTCTCGTCCATGCCTATGAAGATATGGAGCTCTTCGACTTCAAAGACATCCCATCCGTGAACCTGTACCAGAAGGGGATGCAGGAGGTCGTGTACAAGAATGGGTGGAAGTTGGTGACTGGTGACTAGTGACTGGTATTGCGATTTGTCAGCTTCTGGACTGGGTGAGAAGTCAGACATCAGACATCAGACATCAGACGTCCCAGTCTCTTAGTCTTTCAGTCTTTATGTCTTTATGTCTTTATGTCTAATCCCTAGACACCAGCCCAAGTCACTCCCGATTTCTGTTTACATTTATACAAGGACGATCACTTATGCCTGCCAAAAAGTTAAATAAAAAGAACTGCTGCTTTCTCTATGGTGAAGATCTGGTATCCCTTGCCCTTCGTCGGGAGGGACTGCTCAAGGCCTATTTTGAAGGAAATCCGCCCGATCCTGTCTTGTTCGATGGAGAGGGAAGTCTGGAAGAATATGAGAATGCCCTCGCAGGGCAGTCACTTTTTTCCAGTGCGACGGCGGTCGTGCTGCACAATCCCCCTTTCCTGAAGCGCATTTCGAAAGCGGAGAAAGAAGAAAAGGCGGCTCTCCACTTTGTAGAGGTGCTGCAAGGCCTGCCGCCTGATATTTTCTGCCTGATCCAGCTTGATGGAAAGCCGGACAAGCGAACGAAGATCGTGAAAGGGCTGCTGTCTGTCTGCTACAGTGAAGAGCTTTCGCTCCTTTTGCCGCGTGATGCGGCAGGCGCGATGATACGTCTCCTGTCAGCAGCAGGCAAGCGTGTCGATTTCTCTGCACGGACGTATTTGGAGGATGTACTCTCCTCGTGGGATACGATCTCCCTTCCCCTTTTGCAGACGGAATGTGATAAGATGGTATTGATGTGCGGGGAAAAGTCCGTCGTGACGAAGGAGCTTTTGGAGCTTGCACTTCCCGACTACATGAATCAGGGGATCTTCAAATTCGTCGATGCTCTTCTGGACAAAAAGTCACAGCTGGTCTTAGAGAGTGCGGACCGCGTCTTCACGGATATGACCACCACGATCAAAAATCTCGGACTTCTTTCTTCCAAATTCAGAAAGATCAAGATCTTGAAGGAAATGGAAAGGAATCACGTGCCGCCCACCCGTATCCAGCAGGCGCTGGGGGTGAGATCCTCCTGGCAGTGGCGGGCCGTGCAGGCCGAGGCAAGGAAGGTCACGGAAGAAGAGGCGGAGTGGTTTCTTCTGGAGATCATGAAGTACCAGCTCGCTTCCCGCCAAGGCGCCTCGGAGCTCGAACTCAAAGATTTGCTCTTGAAGTATTGTTTGAGAAAATAAGTGACTGGTGATTGGCGGTTAGGGATAAGACTAAGAGACTGGGAGACATCAGACTCTCGTATCGTCATTTCGAGCGTCAGCGAGAAATCTTTGTCATTCGCGGCCAGGTGGTCGATGTTTGGGAATGCGCAAACGGGAAACCTGCTATCCAAGGAGCCTTCGGGCATCGCCCCGTTTCGTCATCCTGAGCGGCGAGAAACGTCGTATGTGAGATAACGAATGCCAGAACAGCTGCGACCTGAGCCCTCGATCACGGCGAAGCCGCTACCTTAATTCCTGATTCAAGAGAGACTTTCATCCCTGATCAAAGGGCAGCACGCCCCAGGGGCTAATCCTGAACCCATACACCTTACACCCAAATGTCATATACGAAACGAAGGGACTATCATTGAGTAAAAGACGATACCGCTGGAAGCGGATATTCGGACTGGTTTTCACACTGGCTGTTATCGGCATCGGAAGCGCGCCGTTTCTCTGGGTAAGTGACGGCACGGTCATCCCCGGCGTCACCATCCATGGGACAAAGGCAGGCGGCGCGACGGAGGAAGAGCTCAAGGAGCTTTTTTCCGTGAAAAATGCGGATCTTTTGCAGGGGAAGCTGCTACTCACAAAGGAGGATGCTCACGAAGAGATCTCCTACCAGTCGCTTTCTGTCCGCTATGACGGGAAAGCCATAGAGAAAGCCATGGCTCTTGGACGGACGGGCGGGCTCTTCCAGCGCTGGTACGATCGCTGGCGGATCCTCCTCACCGGGCATAGTGCGGCCATCGATGCTTCTTTTGATGAGAAGCACCTCACCGAGGGTATCGCCCAGCTGGCCGCCAAGTATGCGAAGCCTCCTGTCAATGCGAAGCCCCGGTTTGGGAAAGACGGATCCGTTTCCTTCGATGAAGGCAGGCCTTCCATGAAAATCGACAAGGCGGCACTGGAAGAAGCAGCCGCGCTCCAACTCAAAAAGGGCGAAAGCGGAGAGGTGGAGATCCCGGCCACAGACATCCAGAAGCCGAATATGACAAAGGAGGCTGCCAAGGGAATCAATGCGGTCCTTGCCGAATACACGACCACCTTTTATCCAGGGGGCAATCGCAGCAGAAATATCGAGATCGCTGCAAACAGTATCAGCGGCAGGTACATCGCACCGGGAGTCTCTTTTTCCTACAACCAGGCGACAGGCTCCCGTTCCAGCGCGAATGGCTATCTCGAAGCCCCTGTCATTATCAATGGCAAGGTCGAGCCGGGGACAGGCGGCGGCGTCTGTCAGGTGAGCACGACGCTCTTTAATGCCGTCATCTTGTCAGGACTTGCCGTGACAGAGCGGACCTGCCACTATTCGCCGGCGCCCTATGCGCCGATTGGGCGTGATGCGACCGTCGCGGAAGGTTCTCTGGATTTCTGCTTCCTGAATCATTTGAAGCATGGCGTCTACATTTATGCGGTCTACGAACCGGGTGCTGTGACCGTGCGCATCTTAGGAAATCAGGAAGACAAGCCCTCTTTCGTAGAGATAGCAAAGAAGAGCGACGAAGTCCTGCCTTTTAAGACCGTGATCCGTGTCGACCCTTCGCAGGAAGAGGATAAAAAGGTCGAGGAAGGCCACGAAGGACACAATGTCCTCGTCACGCAGTCTGTCAAGTGGGCTGACGGCCGCATCTACCACGACAGCTTCTTCTCTGACTATGAACCGGTCGATACTGTCATCACCTATAAGGTGAAACCGGATGATCCTCCCCAGCCATCCGAGCCGCCCTCCCCTGAGTCAGTGAAGAAGGGAGCATGAAGTGATGAGAAATGAGAAATGGTGGAGCGGCGCATCAAAATATAGAAGCGCCGCGGAGCGTAAATCATGGCAATGCCTGACGGTGGCATTTAGTGACTAGTCAATTGGGATTTCTAATCTCTAATCCCTAATTTCTAATGTCTCATCCTAAAAAGTCGAAATGCCACCACCTGTGTTATCTATACCTCGAAAGGAGATCCTATGGGAAAGTATCGTCTGAAGTCCCGACAGGCGGGATCCGTCATCACTTTGATGGAGATCGACACCGAGAGCCGCGCATGGTACATCAAGGCCGACCATAAAGAAGCCGCATTGAAGGCGCTCAAAGATATGGGGCCGGCTCTGGCATGCGTGGAAACGATCTATATCAATGGAGATGATGTGTCGAGTGTGGTTTTTGCGCCTGCGCCTATGATGGATCCGGATATGCCGCCGGCGGATTTCCCGCCGCCGGAAGAGCCCATGGAGAGCTACAGCCTTGCGCCGGATATCCCTGTCTTCCCGACCGCTGACGACATCGCCGCGGCGCAGGAAGCGGAAATGACGGTACCGGCAATGGCAGAAGAGATACCGATGCCTGGGATCTCCATGCCGAGCAGTCTGCCATCTCTTTCGAGCGTCCTGCCGAAGAGCGCTTTCATAGCGCCCGCGCCCGCAGCCAAAAAAAGCGGCGCAGTGAATGGCATATACCTTGGCAGGAAGCATATCACGGGAGAGGCCATCGAGATCCGCACCGTGAATGAAGAGAAGGATGGTGTCATTTTTATCGGCACGGTGATCTCTATCGAGGTCCGCGAGCTTCGCAGCAAAAAGAAGCTCCTTCTCATGAATCTGGCCGATGAAACGAATGGCATCCCGTGCAAGAAATTTTTCGACCGCCCCGAGGAGGCAGAAGCTGTCGAGTCTTTGAAGCCGGGGACGACGGTCAAGGTGCGCGGGAATGTGCGCCTCGACAAGTACTCCGGCGGGCTTGTGCTGGAGCTGTCTCAGATGGAAAAGGGAGAGACAGTCAAGATCGACCACGAGGACAATTACGAGATGCCCCGTGTCGAGCTCCATCTGCATACGAAAATGAGCCTCGATGGTCTTATCGACAATGAAGAGATCATCAAGACGGCAGCGAAGTGGCATCATCCGGCGGTCGCGATCACAGACCATGGCGTCATTCAGGCATTCCCGAAGATCCAGGATCTCGCAGACAAGTATCACCAGAAGGTCATCTATGGCATGGAGGGGTACATGATCGATGAGATCCCGGCAGATCCGGACGCCGACCGCCAGCAGTACGGTCATATCATCATCCTTGCAAAGAACATCACCGGCCTGCGCAATCTGTACCGCATGGTGACACTGTCGCACCTCAAATTTTACAGAAAACGTCCGCTCATCCCCAAGCCCATTCTGGAAGAGCTTCACGAAGGCTTGATCTACGGCTCCGCCTGCGTCATGGGAGAATTCTTCCGTGCGGTCCTTGCGGGGGAGAGTGATGAAGAACTCATCCAAAAAGCCAAGTTCTACGATTACCTCGAAGTCCAACCGCTCGGAAACAATGAATTCCTCATCAATGACGACAAGTATGGCAAGATCAATACGAAGAAAGACCTAGAGGATCTGAACCGCAAGGTCATCGAGATCGCCGACAAGGCAGGCATGCCCTGCTGCGCGACATCCGACGCCCATTACATGTTTGCGGAAGACCAGAGAAATCGTGACATTCTCCTCTCGAACTGGGAGAAACCGGGGAAGATCGAGTCCCATCCGCCCGTTTACATCCGTACCACACAGGAAATGCTTGACGAATTCAGCTACCTTCCCAAAGAAAAGGCCATCGAGATCGTCGTCACGAATACAAGAAAGATCGCCGAGCAGTGCGAAGTCTTAAAGCCACTCGCCGAAGAGTGGAAGTCCTATAACCCGAAAATCGCAGGTGCGGATGAGAAGCTGGTCAAGATGTGCTACGACAATGCGAAGGCCATCTACGGCGACCCGCTCCCAAAGGTCGTACAGGACCGTCTGACGCTCGAACTCACGCCGATCATCAATCACGGCTACGGCGTCCTCTACTACATCGCGCACAAGCTCGTCAAGCACTCGAATGATCGCGGCTACCTTGTCGGCTCGCGAGGCTCTGTCGGCTCCTCCTTCGTCGCAACGATGTCAGGCATCACAGAGGTGAATCCCCTCCCGCCGCACTACGTCTGCCCGAAGTGCCACTGGACACATTTCTTCGAAGACGGCTCTGTCGGCGGCGGCTTCGACCTGCCGGATAAGAAATGCCCGAAGTGCGGGAGCGACCTCGCAAAGAACGGGCATGACATCCCGTTCGCCGTTTTCCTCGGATTCGACGGAGACAAGGTACCGGATATCGACCTGAATTTCTCCTCGGGAGACGATCAGGGCGTCGCGCACAAATATACCGAAGAGCTTTTCGGCCGCGACAATGTCTTCCGTGCCGGCACCATCGCAGGCATTCAGGATAAAACAGCGTATGGCTTCGTCAAGAAATACGCGGAGAACCGCGGGCTGACATTCAATGATATTTTCATCGAAAAACTCTCAGCCGGTGTAGCCGGGGTGAAGCGCACGACCGGCCAGCATCCGGCAGGCATCATGGTCTGCCCGCGTGATATGGATATTCATAATTTCACGCCGCTCCAGTACGCCGCGAATAAAAAATACCTGAAGGATGAGAATGGCCGGCAGATCCCCGGGACCATCACCACACACTTCGATTACCACTCCATTTCCGGTCGTATGCTGAAGCTGGATATTCTGGGCCACGATGATCCGAAGGTCATCCGTATGCTGCAGGACATCACCGGTATCGACCCGCTGAAGATCCCCTTCGACGACCAGAAGACACTCTCCCTTTTCAGCTCGCCCGAGGCACTGGGTCTGATGCCGGATGAGCTTGCGAGTGCGATCGGAAATAAAGGCGTCACCGTCGGAGCCCTCGGACTGCCGGAATACGGCACGCCCTTCGTCCGCGGCATGCTCGAAGACACGCGTCCGAAGAATTTCTCGGAGCTGGTCCGTATTTCCGGTTTTTCCCACGGCACTGACGTATGGCTGAACAATGCCCAAGACCTCATCAAGAACGGCGTCGTCAAACTGGAGGATGCGATCTCTACCCGAGACGATGTCATGAACTACCTCATCCAGCATGGCGTGAAGCCCCTGACATCCTTCAAAGTCATGGAAAATGTCCGTAAAGGCAAGGGCCTCGAAAAAGGCGGCTCGAATAACCGCGCCGAGCTTGATGCCGCGCACGTGCCGCAGTGGTTCATCGACTCCTGCCTCAAGATCGGCTACCTCTTCCCGCGAGCCCATGCCGTCGCTTATGTCATGATGGCCTTCCGCATCGCATGGTTCAAGGTCTATCAGCCGCTGGCCTACTATGCCGCCTACTTCACCATCCGTGCCGAAGGCTCCTTCAATGCACCCGTCATCCTGCGCGGCCTTGCGTCCATGAAGCAGGAGCTGGCCCGCATCGCAGCGCTCGACAAGCCGACAGCCGTGGAAAAAGGAAATGCGACCGTCATCGAAGTCGCTGCTGAAATGTACCTGCGCGGTCTCTCCTTCCTGCCGATTGATTTGGAAAAATCTGACGCTTCGCAATTCCTCATGGTCGATGGGAAACTCCTGCCGCCATTCAACTGCATCCCTGCTCTTGGCGATGCCGTGGCCAAGGAGATCGTCCTTGCCAGACAGGATCACCCCTTCACCTCGAAGGAGGACCTCAAGAAGCGAGGCAAGGTCAGCCAGTCCATCATAGATACCTTAGACTCCATGGGCGTCCTCAAAGGATTGCCGGAAGAGGAGCAGATGAGTCTCTTTGCGTTTTAGTCTAGTCGCTGGCGCGACAGGTTCAGGGTTCAGGTTGACAGGTTCAAGGTTGCGGAGCGGCGCATAAAATAAGTAGGCGCTGTGAGTTTTAGATAAGTCGAGGCGTTGCAAAGCGACGCAAATAAAAATGCCAACCGCTTCCTCTGTGCGGGTTTTCCTCTTTTAGAGGAAGCGGATCGCGATAGTACTCCCTCCTTTCAGAGGAAGGAGGGAGAAATTGGAATGCGGGCATTGCTTCATATATACTCGCGGCGTTTTTGATTTTTATGCGCCGCACCAACCCTGTTGAACTGTAGAACCCGCTGAACCTCTTTCGCACGCAGGCAACGCCCCGAGGGGCTAACCCTGAACACTATTTCCCTTAGCCAATACGATAAAGGAGAACACCCCATGTCCCAAGACTCTCTATTTCACGCCACCACCATCCTCGCGGTCAAGAAGGATGGACACACCGCCGTCGCCGGTGACGGACAGGTGACCATGGGCAATGCGGTCATCATGAAGAATACCGCCCGCAAAGTGCGCCGCCTCTACCACGGCCGCGTCATTGCCGGATTTGCAGGCTCTGTCGCAGATGCCTTTGCCCTCTTCGATAAATTCGAGGCGCGCCTCTCCGACTGCAATGGCAATCTTGTCCGCGCAGCCGTCGAATTTGCCAAGGAGTGGCGACGCGACCGCGTGCTGCAGAAGCTCGAAGCCCTTCTCATCATGACCGACGGCGAGCACCTCTTCCTGGTTTCCGGAAACGGCGAAGTCATCGAGCCGGACGACGGCATCCTTGCCATCGGCAGCGGCGGAAACTACGCCCTTGCTGCCGCCCGTGCTCTGGTCTCCGCGACCGATCTCTCCGCCCGTGACATTGCGGAGAGATCCCTGCACATTGCCGCCGACATCTGCGTCTATACGAATCACAATGTCATCGTGGAGGAAATCTGATGAACGAAAATACAAACCTGACCCCGCGAAAAATCGTGGAATACTTGGACCAGTACATCATCGGGCAGAGCGATGCGAAGAGATCCGTAGCCGTCGCCCTCCGAAACCGCTGGCGTGCCAGTCGCCTCACGCCGGAAATGGCGAAAGAGGTGAGCCCGAAGAACATTCTCCTCATCGGGCCGACCGGTGTCGGCAAGACAGAGATCGCCCGCCGCATCGCGACCCTCACCCGCGCCCCCTTCGTCAAGGTCGAAGCGACCAAGTACACCGAAGTCGGCTACGTCGGCCGCGACGTCGAGTCCATGATCCGTGACCTTGCCGAAGAAGCTGTCCGCCTTGTGAAGAAAGAAGAGAGCGCCCGCCATGGTAAGGATGCGGACGAAGAAGCGATCCACCGCATCGCGGAAGCCATGTGGCCTTCCAAGAAAGCCGAGACACGAAGCCCCATGGACATCATCTTCGGCGAAGCAAAGAAAGAGACGCCGATGGATGAAGGCGAGAAAGAGCGAAGAAAGGACCTCGAGACGCGCATCCGAAACGGCGACCTTGACGACCGTGTGATCGAGATCGAGGTGGAAGAGAAAGGAAATCCGGGGAACACCGATAACGAACAGGCAAATCAGATTTCCATGATGCTCTCCTCCATGATGCCGAAGAAAATGAAAAAGAAGAAAGTCACCGTCCGCGACGCGAAGAGAATCCTCGCAGAAGCCGCTGCCGATGAGATGGTCGATATGGAAGTCGTCAAAGACAAAGCCATCCACTACGCCGAAGAACGCGGCATCATCTTCATCGATGAGATCGACAAGATCGCAGGCGGCCGTTCCTCCGGCGGCCCCGACGTTTCCCGAGAAGGCGTGCAGCGCGATATCCTCCCGATCGTCGAAGGCGCGACCGTCAAGACCAAGTACGGCCAGATGAAGACCGACCACATCCTCTTCATGGCCGCCGGTGCCTTCCACGTCTCCAAGCCCAGTGACCTCATCCCCGAGCTCCAGGGACGCTTCCCGATCCGCGTCGAGCTTTCAAGTCTCACCAAGGATGACCTCCGCAGCATCCTGACCGAGCCGCGGCAGGCCCTCATCCGCCAGTACACCGCGCTCCTCGAGACCGAAGGCGTCGACATCACCTTCACCGAAGACGCCCTCTCCGCCATCGCCGACATCGCCTCCCGTGTGAATACAGAGACCGAAGACATCGGCGCCCGCCGTCTCTATACGATCTTGGAGCGCGTCTTGGAAGACCTCTCCTTCGATGCGCCGGACCTCGAAGATAAGCATGTCACCATCGACGAGAGCTATGTGAGAAATAAGCTTGGCGACGTCACGGAAAATATAGATATTTCAAATTACATTCTGTAGCCCTTTGCGTACAGGATAAAACCGCCGGAAGGAGGATCCCTTGTGGATCACTTTCCGGCGGTTTTTTGATGGCGTTTTTTCGCTCGGTGGTGCAGTGTCTGATTTTTGTATGCTTTTGAGGAGAGAGGACGTATACGCTATGATAGTTGCGCTACATTCGTTTCATTGTCATGGCTGGCTGGGACTCAAGTCTGATTGTTGCAAGCACGATTGATAAAAATATCAAACCTTTGATATTTTTATCAGTTTCAATGGAAGATTATGAATTCAATAATAGCTAAAATCCCATAAAAATACTTGTCGATCAAGAAAATATATGGTAACATGTTTGCATAAATAATAAATCTCCCTTTAGATTATAGGCAGAGGTGGAGAAATGAAAAGAAGCAATTTGTTCATTACCGCTACCGGCATTAGTTTTGCTTTTTGCGTGACCTCCATCGCTTATGCAGATACGCCATTTCTTCGTCAGGAACAGTTGCAGGAGCAAAAGATCCAGCATGCCATCAGTGCGAGCCGGAGCACGGCTCAGCTGACGAAGCCTATCGCCTTTGAACAAGCAGTAGAAGTAGATTCTTCGATTCAAGATCTTTCTTCTACTGCTTTTTTCGTGCGAGAGATCGTGGTAGATGACAATCTGGAAAAGTTCTCCTTTTTGGAAGATATGATGGCTTCTACGAGGTGGATGGGATGTAGCAGAGGAAACATCGGAAGAACGTGTTCCTGCCTTGATAAGATATTTATTGAAGGAGAAAAAGTAAAATGATAAAATCACTTATTTCTCTTTTGATAAACGTTATAGATCCCCAGAAAGAAAAGTCTGTGTGTGGAAAAAGGATGTGGGATTTAATTTTTAAGTTGAAGAAAAATAGCATTGTCCAAAATTTAGTTTCTTGGGGAGCTTTCCTGGCTGTTCCGTATGTTTTGTTTAATTTTATAGATAGTATAGGAACCAAAGAAACGGCAGCAGAACTTCAACCTCAAGTAGTTGCTATTCATGAATTAAATACACAAGAATCCTTGGATAAACAGCTGGATGTTATTTGGCGTACGCCCCAAAGATATCATTTAATGAGACAATTTGCGAGTTATGCGGATAGGGAAACTATTTTAACGTACTATGGTATAGAGCTAGAAAAAAATGGGTGGAAAAGTGAAGGCATGAGTGAATTTTATGGGTATGAAAATGGCTATAAAGATAAGGTGCTCCTTTCGCAGACTTATACATGGGCTAAAGGTAAATATAAATTTGAAATTATTTTTGATTTGGAAGATTTGGGAACAAAAGAAAACTATACTGAAGACGGTAGATTAGAATATTATATTAATGTCAAACCAGTTAGCTAAAATGAGGTATAAATTCTATTCCTGTTAGTGGAGAATATTTAGGGAAAGTACTAGTTTTTAAATATGGTGTCGGAACACTACAGGTTGGAATTGGGTGTGATGTAGCTGAAGAAACACCAGAGGGAAGCGTGCCTATTTCGATTAGATATTTACTAAGAGGGAAATAGTAAAATGATAAAACTACTTGTATGTCTTTTTATAAATATTGTTGATTCCTCAAAGCCAAAGCCTATATATGAAAACAAATTATGGAGTTTGATAACTAAACTAAAAAAACATACTGTTATTCGAAATCTGTTATCTTGGATAGTTTTTTTGATGGTTCCTTTTATTCTATTCTATTTTATGGATAGTATCGGGACTAGAGAGATAGCGGCGGAACTTCAACCACAAGTAGCTGCACTTTACGAGTTAGATACAAATGAAACTTTGGATAAACAGCTTCATGCAATTTGGCGTACACCAAAAAACTATCGTCTCAGCAAGCAGTTTGCAAGTTATGCTAGTAGAACCGATATTTTAAATTATTATAGTAAACAGTTAGAAAAGAATGGCTGGAAAAATGAAGGTATGAGTGAGTATCATCGACATGATACAAATGTACTTATGTCTCAAACTTATACGTGGTCAAAAAATGGATATATATTAGAAATTACCTTTAACTTAGAGAATTATGGAACAAAGGAGAAGTATACGGAAGATGGCCGGCTAAAATATTATATCAATGTCGAACCAGTTAGCCAAAATGAGGTATAAATTCTATTTTCTGACTATGCCCCAATTGAACAAATCACCGAGGAAGACGATCTGAAATACAAGGAACTCGGTCTCCTCTCCAGCAAGACCACAACGATCAAGAGCCGTGATGAAAGCAAGACCGTGATATCCTCGACCCTTTCGGGAGATGCCGTGCAGATCACCGCAGGCGGAAATACAAATGTCACCGGTTCAAACGTGGTAGGCACACATGACGTCGCGATTTCTTCCGGCAAAGATACTTCCATTTCCAGCGCGGAAGAGTACGAATGGCATGACTACGCCAAGCAGGTCAAGAAGAGCGGCCTGCTCTCGGGTGGCGGACTCGGATTTACCATCTGGACGGAGAAACGGAAGGAGCAGTATAGAGATGCGGACGTTCTGCAGAAAGGCTCTACAGTTGGCAGTATCTCTGGTAATGTTACTATTACTTCTAATAAAGACATCCATAATGCCAATAATGCGTCACAGAAAGAGGGGGATTAGTATATGTTACACACCACTTTGTATGATGCAATATTATTTATTCTTTGCATATACTTAATCATGTTGGTTTGTCAAACATATGTTACACCGTGCTTGATGAAATCATGGAGTGTATC
>OIWK01000937.1_pt1 | contig 30121 bp, 30 predicted proteins | sample 1587401 | NCBI WGS metagenome assembly OIWK01 (sample SAMEA3888911, study PRJEB22519) | human gut metagenome | biome: human gut; feature: human-associated habitat; material: faeces | place: Denmark | collected 2009 | reverse complement strand
CGTCATAGCCTTCCTTAAATAGCTCGCTATTCGCGTCAGGTTATTCCTCGCCATGCATAAAAATTCAAGAGTAAAATCTGGCAACGATTGAATCAGTGTTTCCCTAGGGATAAAAAGAGGTCATCTTTGATGAAGTCAAAGATGACCTCTTTTTTATGGGAAGTCATGCAGGTCTTGCTTATTTTCTTCCAATACAAATGGAAGAAAGTGAACAATAAAGCGCATAAATTACAAATTGTCCATTGAATCAGCTCTCATACAAACATTATAATCAAGAAAACAGAAAGAAAAGAGGCAGATTTGATGGAACAACCGAGGGTGATATATCAGCCATTCAAACGGTTAAAAATGGCTTTGAGGTCGAAGAAACGAAAACGCAGCAGCATTACCATGGGGGTCGTGACAACGATACTGGCCTCGCTCTCCTTCACCTTCATGTCAGCCTGTGCCAAGTGGCTGCCGGAGATGCCATCAGGAGAGATGACGCTCTTTCGCGGGATCGTAGGACTTTTCTTTATTCCTCTCCTCTGCCTGCAGACGAAGGAGCATTTCTTTTCAGGGAAGCATAAGTGCATGTTATGCCTTCGAGGGCTTTTTGGCAGCATTGCACTCTTTTTTTATTTTTTGTCTATAGAAGGGCTGACGCTGGGGGATTCACAAATCCTCTCACAGCTCGCTGCCTTCTTTATGTGTCTCCTGTCTCCGATTTTTTTGAAAGCAAAACTTCCCCGTCAGGCGATTCCTGGGATGCTTTCCATTGCGATCGGGACCCTTTGCGTGGTGCAGATCTGGAATTTCAATGCATTTAATATGTATACGCTTTTTGGAATCGGCGGCGGCTTTTTTTCTGCAGCTGCTTACGTGGTGATCAGCTGTCTTGCAGAGAAAGGATTTCGCTCAAATACAGAAATTGTTTTTTATTTTCAGATTTTCAGCATTCTTGTCGGGCTGTCGATTTCCGGGAATGAGTCATGGATCTTGCCGCAGGGGAGAGACTGGTTCTTTGTCATTGGGCTGGGGCTTTTTGCCTTATCGGCGCAGATGTTTATGACATGGGCGTTTCAGCATGTCAATTCGCTGGTCGTTTCTTTTTTGATGTATAGTGAAATCTTGTTTCATGTCATTTTTGGCTGGGCTTTTTGGGATGAAATCATGGCGCCTGCATCATGGTTGGGCGGTGCACTCATTGTTGCCGGTTCGATCATGCTGATGGTATTCAAGCCGAAGGGAATCGACCAGGATACACATCATCGCAGCCGGCAGAAGCAGGAGGCGGGGGATGCGGTCTGAGAGCGTGTGCGTTTCGTTAGAAAATGGGAGGGCAACTGCCGCTATGGCTATACGGATGCCGATGCTTTCACTATCGCAGACCAGGCCATTCTGCAGAAACGGGCTATCTTTGAAATGATCAAAGATAGCCCGTTTTGGCAAAAAAAGAACTCCTGCAAGTGCAGGAGTGTGATGGTTGGAGGCGGTGCCCGGAGTTGAACACGGGGATAAGGGGCTTGCAGGCCCCACGCCTTAGCGCTTGGCTACACCGCCATAGATGATGGTTTATAGTATATCGCATTTTTTCGAAAAAGTAAAGGGGAAGCCGTCATGGACGCGGTGAATGCGGGCGAAGGGGGAGCTCATGCATGAGGGCAAGTGGCATGGAGGTCGAGTCTTTTCCGGTGATGCGGCGGGCGATGCCTGAAGGAGCCGCAAGGCGCGCCGCCTATCCAAGCGCTGACGCTTAGCAGCCATTCAAAAAGCACGTCATTCTCTTTCTTGAAAATGACGTGCTTTTTGCGTGCAGTCAACCCGGACAACCGGCTCACGACCATTTCATCAGATCACGATCGGGAACAGGACACGCGCCAGGTAGATGACGCCGGTCATGGTGATGCAGGAGAGCAAGGTGCTCATCATGACGAGCTCGGTGGCGAAGTCTTCAAAATTGTGAAATTCGACGGCGTAGAGGACGGAATTGACGGCGCCGGGGACAGAGGCCAAGATGAGGATGGTCTGCTTCAGGACAGGGGACAGGTGAAGTCCTGCGAGGTCAGAGACCAGAAGGAGAAGGTAGGCCAGAAGCGGGGCGATGACGAGGCGGATCGTGCAGCCGGCCCAGGCATCGATGTCTCGAAAGACGATGGTACTCCGATGGATCTGGATGCCGAGGGCAAGCATGACGATGGAGACGAGGGCATTGGCACAGTTTTCGAAGACAGGCCAGAGAAAGACCTGTGTCATGTCGAAGCCGGAGAATTTGATGGCGAAGACGGCGACGAGTGTGTAGATGACGGGCATGTGGAAGATGACGGAGATCGCATCGCGCGGTGTCAGCTTCCCTTTGCCGGCCTGATAGAGGCCCAGCGTATGCAGTGTCATATTCATCTGTACGAGGAGGATGGTGGCACAGGCGCTCGCCTGTGCGAGGTAGGGCGTCTCTCCATCAATGACGTAGGGGGCATTGCCGAAGACGAGGGCGATCAGGGCGATGCCGATGTTTCCGTTATTGGAGAACATGGTGCCGTTTTTGAGGCACTCGATCTTCCCGACGGGCATCCCGCGGAATTTCCCGTAGGACCAGGCGGCAATAGCGATGAGGAACATCTGGACGAATGCCATCAGAAAGACGTTCAGGAGTGTCATATCGATCTCTGCGACGTAGATGCTGTAGAAGATGAAGCTCGGGAGCACGATGAAGAAGGTGAGCTTATTGAGCGATATGACATCGAGATGGTATCTGAGATCGAGCAGGTAGCCGATAGCGACGAAGACCAGAAGCGGCACGATATTATCGGAAATGATTTGCAGGAAAGCCATGTCTGCCTCCTTACATGGAAGCCGGGAAGAAGAGCCGGCAGAGGAAAATCACAAGGGGAAGGGTAAGGATGGAAAGTGACATCTGCGTCATCAGGGATCTCTGGAAGATAGACTTCTGTGCGCTGGTGGTGCCCACCATGGAGAAATCCATGGCGCAGGGGATGGCGGCAAAGAGAAGAAGGATCTCTTTTGCCAGGTTATCCATCGAAGGGAAAACGGCGAGAAGCCCCAGTGCCAGAAGCGGCGATACGAGGAGCTTCACCAGTGCGGGAAGGAGGATGTCTTTACTGACCGTGAAGCAGTGACTGCGCCGGATCATGACGCCGGTCGTGACAGCAGTCAGTACCATGAAGGCGCCGGTGAAGTGGTGCAGCACGGGATAGAGAAAGGTGCCTTTCAGCGGGATGCCGAAGTGCGCAGCAGCAAAGGCAAGAAGCGCGCCGTAGAGGACGGGGGTCGTAAGCGCGCGAAGCAGGAGAGACGAGAGGGAAGCGGACTCCTTACTCACAATGGCGTGTCCGACCGTGCGGAGCAGCAGGTGGGAAAGGGTCATGAGGAGAGACAGAAGCGCGAGCGCTTTCGGAAGCTCCGCTGCTTCGCCAGCGGAGGCAAAGGGTAGGTGGGAAAAGGTGAGGTAGGTGAGGACGCCGCCAAGGTAGCAGACGTTCGGACAGGAGGCCATGCAGCAGATGGCCTGCCGCAGGGATGGCTCTTGGGAGAGCCCTTGGGCAAGAAGCGCTGACAGCACGAAAAGGATCGCTGTCAGAAGAAGCGCCGCAGGAAGCAGGAGGAGATCAGAGGCGGTAGGCGGTACCTGATACAGGTTGAAAAAGACGAAGCAGGGCAGTACCACGCGCGTGATGACGATCTCGTAGGTCTTGACCTCGATCTTGAACTTGCCCGCCAGAAACCATCCGCCGCCTAAAAAGACCAGGATGGGGAGCACGTCGAACCAGATGATGTAAAGTATATCCATGGAAGTCCTTTCGAAAGTTAGAAGTGGGAAGTGGTGGAAGGGGTGCATTATTTATAGAGCTTCCTCAATATTCCTCTTTATATAAGATCCGCAGCACATTTCACGATAAACAAGGAGCAGCCTATCTACTAGTTCCTAGGAAAACGCAAATACCAGTTGATAGTCACCAGTCACTTGGTGCTTCAAATTCCTAATCCTAAGTGATGAATCACAATTTTTTCCACAGGAATTTCACCTTTTCCGTCAGAGAAAGTCCTTTGAGGCATTGCTTCCTTGCGTCCCTCACGATGGCAAGGATGTCGGCCTTCTCGCTTTCTGTCAGCGGTTTCCCCGAGAAGCGGGCGGTGACCAGAAGGTCCAGCATGAGGGCGAAGGGGGCGAAGCGCGGGTCTTTGGTGAGAGCCGATTTCCTGTCTTCGTAGGAGCCGCGAGTCGGAAGGCCTGCCCAGCGGGAAAGGCCTTCCGTGTAGGCGATGAGTCCCTTGAAGTGGGCGTCATCCGTGAGTGCTTTGGCGAGGAGGCGGGAGGCGGCTGTCATGCGGTAGAGCGGATAGGCGGAAAGAAGTGCAAGCATGAGTAGGACGGTGAGAAGCATCGGGAGAAGCGGGCGGGAAACGGGGGCGTCCGGCGTCCTCGGTTGGGAGAGCGGGGGCTGGCCCTGCTGCTCTGGCTGTTGCTGCTGCTGCGGTTGCTGTTGTGGTCGCTGCTCCGCAGGCGGCTGCTCTTTCGGTGCGTCCTCATGTGTGTTTTTCTCGTCAGCCGGTTTGTCCGGCGCGCCCTGTTCATTTTTCTGCTTGTCAGGCGGGATGGGGAAGGGGTTTTCCTCCCCTTCCCGGCCCGGGGTCATTTCACAGGGACGCCAGCCGAGGCCATCGACATAGACTTCGACCCAGGCGTGGGCGTGGTGATCATTGACGGAGAGGGCGTGGAGCCCTTCCTTGGTCAGTGGGGCGTTTTGGAGATCTTCCCTGTCTACGGAAAGGCCGACTGCATAGCGGGCCGGGATCCCCGAGGCGCGGAGCAGCATGACGGCGGCAGAGGCAAAGGAGGTGCAGTAGCCCTTCCTGCTTTCGGTCAGGAAGTAGGAGATAAAGTCTTTATCCGCGGGCGTTCTGCCCGGATTTTTCGTATAGGTGTAGTTCGTTTCCAAGAAATGGCGGATGGCGTCGATGCGTGCGCGCTTCTCGGAAAGGCTTTGTGCGGGCCGGGTCTTGCCCAGCGAGGCGATGGCGTCGCGTGTTTCTTCCGGAATGGTGAGGTAGTGCGCGTAGACGAAGCGGCGGTAACGCTTTTCCGCTTCAAGATAGGTCGTGTAGTAGGGGTCTTGGATGGATTCGCGGGCCATCATCGAGAGGAGCGCACCGGCAGGGAACTCCCATACGTCGGTGCTGTAGGCCTTGCCCTCGCGGGAGATCGGCGAGCGGTCATACTGGAAGTAGGGACCGCCGAAGTCGGCATCATAGGGGAGGAGCAGGAAGCGGCTCTTTTCGTAGAGGGCAGCGAGGGTGAAGGGCTTCTTGAAGGCGGAAAGGTCATTCTCTTTGGTGTAGTTCAAGAGTTTTTGGGAGATTGATGGATTTCTGGCAGCAACCTCCATGAGCCATGCCCCCTGGTCGTACCATTCGCCCTGGTTCTTGGCGAAGAGGGCTTCTGTCCCGTCATAGGTGCTGTCCGGGAAGTCCTTCCAGCGGCTGTCCTCGTAGAGGCCGCCAGTCCAGCTTCGAATGTAGAGGTGCTTATCGCTTGCCGCTTCGATGTCTGCGATGACGCGGCCGGTATAGCGGATGCTGGCATTGCTGCCGAGGCGCTGATGTCCGGCGGCGCCCTTCATCATGCCCGTGTAGGCATTGCCGGCGTGGAAGATCGGGTCATAGGGGTCAGTCCAGCCGATGATCTTCTCCTGCATATGGGAGAAGATCGCCGGCTGCTCATACCGGCTTTCCGGGAGCGCGAGGAGAAGCCCTGCGCCCAGAAGCAGGGTCAGAGCGAGGGTGGGGATCTCCGGCATGCCGAGTCCGTGGTTTTTGAGAGAGACAAAGACGGAAAGGCCGTAGGAGGCGCAGCAAAGAATGGCGAGAGCGGGCGGGTTCACGCCGAAGTAGAAGCCGAAGAGAATGAGGAAAAAGGAAAGAAGCGCTGCCATAGCGCGGGCCGCTTTCGACCATGCGCCGGCCGTAAAGAAGAGGGAGAGAAGGCAGGCGAGCCACCCTTTGGCAAGAGCCGGGCTTGCGATGGCTTTCGCAAGCGGTGCAGTCATGTCAATGTCATATGGCTCTTTGAGCGTATCGACGAGAGGAATGAGCGCAGAGAGGAGGCTCGAAAGGAAGGTATCTCTCACAAGGAGCGGGAGCGAGAGAAGGAGAAGGGCAAGGAGCGCAAGAAGCGGCAGCCGGTGTCTGCCGGGCAGTCTGGAAAGAGCGAAAGAAAGAAGAGGCGCAAGGAGCGCAGCGCAGATCGCATAGGGAAGCGCACCGCCGCCGAAGTAGGAGAAGAGTGCATAAGAAGCACCGAAGGCACCGAGAGAAGAGAGGAGGCGTGTCATCATGCTTCACCTCCCAGCGCGCGGGCAATGGCGGCTTTTCCGGAAAGGGCAGCGCCCTTGGCATCACGCACGCACCAGATGGAGGGGTGCAGAACGGGCGAAATGGCAGGCGTAGGATTTCCTGTCAGGTAGCAGATCGGAAGGAGGGGCGAGAGATGGCTGGTCTTCAGCGCATTCTCACCACCGGCGAGGAGGAACTCGGCGACAGCCTCTTCCCAGTCGACCTTGTCCTTGACGGAGGTGATGATCTCCTCGCCATGGATCGTCATCCAAGCGAAACGAAATGGCATACGCGCTGCCGTGAGAGCGAGGCCGCAGGAAAGGAGCGCATCGGCGAGAAGATCCCGCAGGGCATCATCCTTTTCATAGTCTGCCGCGAGGATAAGGCGCGCATCGTCTGCGGGCATGCGGTCACGGACATAGACATCCTCTGTGCGGGCCGTGACCTTCCAGTTGATGAGGCGGGGATTATCCCCCGGCTGGTAGGGCGTCGCGCCGAAGTATTCCACCTCTTCACTGCCGGAGAGGCGAAGGAGACTCTTCAGCGTATGTGCGTAGTCGCCCATCGGACGGGGCAGGACGAGGAGTGTGGCGGCTTTCGTGTCTTTTTGGAAATGGAAAAGTCCGAACGGGTCTTTCCAGGAAAGGCGGGGAGCGGGGAGCGTGATGCGTCCCGCATGCGTGGTGTCTACCCGGAAATAGAAGCGTGTCTCATCCTTCTCTGTTTCATAGCTGTCGTATTCCTTCCCTGCCATCGTTGCCGTGAGCGAAGAGACAAGGGGGAGGAAGCGGCCTTTGGCGGTGAGGCATACTTCGGCGGCCGCTCCTCTATGTGCGCGGTGCGGGGCAGAAAACGTCACCGATACCGAACGGCGCGCCGCATATCCCAGAAAAAGCGCAAGGAGCGGCACCAGAAGGAGCGTGGCGGCGAGCAGGAAGGCTGCGTATAAGTCGTAGAGGATCATCAAGAGAAGGGCGATGATGACAAGAAAGAGATAAGATAGATAGTTCATAAGATGTACACTGCTTTAAAGGGTTCAGGGTTCAGGGTTCAGGGTTCAGGGTTCAGGAAAATTAGGAATGAGGAGTTAGGAGTGAGGAGTGAAGGTGGCGGCTTCGCCGCGATCCTTCGACTCAGGCCTCAGCTTTTTTGCGCACCGCTTGACAAACAAGCGACGTTTTCAACCGCTCAGGATGACGAAACGGGGCGAGGCCCGGAGGTTTGCGATGGCAGGTTTCCCTCGTATCGCCAGCCTTCCCCTCGAGGGGAAGGTGCCCCGCAGGGGCGGATAGGGCACAGTCGGCATGAAAGACAGATGAGGAAGGCGGAGAAATGCGCGGCACATGTGGGGAAGCGTGAGTCTCAGGCCTCGAATGGCAAAGATTTCTCGCTACGTTCGAAATGACGATACGAGAGAGTTTCCTAGTCCCCAGTCACAAGTCACTAGTCACCAGTCACTCCTAATCCCCAATCCCTAATTCCTAGCTACTAGTCACTAGTCCCCAGTCACCCGCTATTACACCAGCTCCGGCATGGAGATGGATTTCAAAATATCATCGAGCACGCTCGATGCAGTCTTTCCGGCAAAGCGGGCATCGCCGGAAAGGGTGATGCGGTGGGAGAGGGTGTAGGGGGCGACGGCGAGGACGTCATCCGGGGTCGCGTAAGCTCTGCCCTCCATGAGGGCATGGGCGCGGGTCATGGCGGAAAGCGCCATCGTGCCGCGCGGAGAGATGCCGAGCGAGATGTCATGGCTTTCTCTGGTAGCAGCGGCGATATCCACCATGTAGGCGAAGAGGCTGTCTTCGACGTGGACCTCTGCGGCTTGTTTTCTAAGGGAAAGAAGGTCGTCTGGAGTGATGACAGCGCTAAGGGACAAGGCGGCGCTCCGGCGGCTGCCCTTCAGGATCTCGATCTCGTTCTCACGGGACGGATAGCCGACGGTGATGCGGATCATGAAGCGGTCGGTCTGCGACTCGGGGAGCTCCTGCGTGCCGGAGGAGCCGAAAGGATTCTGCGTCGCCATGACGATGAAAGGCTGCGGGACGGTGTAGGTCTTGCCGTCGACCGAGAGGCGCCCTTCCTGCATGACTTCGAGGAGCGCGGACTGTGTCTTCGGAGAGGCGCGGTTGATCTCATCGGCGAGAAAGAAATTCGTCATCGCGCTGCCTGCCACATAGCGAAAGCTGCCGGAGGCTTTGTCATACATGGAAAATCCCGTGATATCCGAGGGCAGGACATCAGGGGTGAACTGCATACGCTTGTAGTCAAGCCCGAGCGTGCGGGTGAAGGCGACGGCCATGGTCGTCTTGCCCACGCCGGGGATGTCATCGATCAGGATATGGCCGCCTGCCAAGATGGCGGTCAGTATACGGCGGAGCACATCGTCCTTGCCCAGGACGGCTTTGCCTGTCTCAGCGAGAATGGCGTCTATGGTTTCTTTGGTATTCATGAGGGCCTCCTTTATTTATACCCTACTATTATACAACGATTGGGAAGAGCCCATGCGGGAGGCGAAGAGAAATGGCTTTGCGGTATGATCCGTATAAAAAGCAGGGCTGTCTTTTCATGCTTCGCACTGCCATTTGACATTTTCCTCTGTTTCCCCTATAATACTATCATTATGGAAGGGTGTCCGAGTGGTTGAAGGAGGCGGTCTTGAAAACCGTTAACCTTGCAAGAGGTTCATGGGTTCGAATCCCATCCCTTCTGCCAGAATTATATTCGCGGGAAGCCGCGGTTTCAGAAAGCACTGATTGATGAGCGGCATGCTCGTCGGCAGTGCTTTTTAATTAGGAATGAGGGATGGCTGTGCGGCAAGATTTTTCGGCTCAGTCCTCGCTTTTCTGTAAGTGGCTTTCTTACATACGACGTTTCTTGCTGCTAAGGATGACGAGATGTGCTGCGGAGCGCAAATAAGGTGATGCCTGTAACTGGCATTTAGTTACCAGTCCCCAGTCACTAGTCACCAGTCACTCCTAATCCCTAGTCCCCAGTCACTAGCCACTAGTCTCTATTTCCACAAAAGGAGTCTTTCATGTACCTATTCCATCGGCATATCGACCTCGCAAGCGATCTCAAGAAAGCCGTCGGGCTGGCCGTGGGCGCAGCCATCTACTCGGCGGGGCTCAATCTTTTCCTGATCCCGAATCACATCATCGACGGAGGCATCACAGGCATTTCGCTTCTCGTGCAGGCGCTGACGGGGATCCCTTTCAGCGTGCTCATCGTCCTTCTGAACCTGCCCTTTTTCTACATCGGCTATCGGAGGCTCGGGGCGCGGCTCGCGCTGTCTTCGACCTTTGCGATCGTCATCCTCTCGCTCTGCTCGTCCTATTTCGAGACGATGAAGCCCGCGACGTCGGATCCTTTCCTCTCGACGATCTTTGGCGGCATCATCATCGGCATGGGTGTCGGCATCGTCATCAAGAGCGGCGGCTCGACCGATGGCACGGAGATCATGGCGATCTGGATGGATAATAAATTTCCTTTCTCCGTGGGCGAGATCATCATGTTTTTTAATTTCTTCATCCTTGGTGCGGCCGGCTTCGTCTTCAGCTGGAACAGTACGATGTATTCCCTCATCGCATACTTCATCTGCTCGCGCATGATCGATGCGGTCTCGACGGGTCTCGACTCGTCGAAGGGGGTCTTCATCGTGACGACCTCTTACGATGCGGTGTCCGATGCGATCGTTCACGATATGCATCGCGCCGTCACCCGCCTGCACGGACAGGGAGGCTTCCTGAAGGATGATAAGGATGTCCTCTACTGCGTGGTGAGTCGTCTGGAGATCACAAAGCTGAAGCAGGTCGTTCACGCCATTGATGCTTCCTCCTTCCTCTCTGTCTTCGATGTACAGGAAGTCCATGGGGGACTGGTGAAGGGGAAGAAGTAAGCGGTGGAGAGATTGGGAGACATCAGATATCAGACATCTGACTTCTCCTTTCTGGCTTTTGGGCATTGCCTCATATATTCGCGGCGAAGCCGCCACCTAAACCCTTTAGAACCCTTAGAACCCATTGAACCCTTAGAACCCATTGAACCTTTTTCCGCTATTGTCGCTTTCTTGTCAGCCTGTTATACTACAAATACCACAAAGTTTTGAAAAGGAGAGTAACTATGAAATTTCTGTTTAACCATCAAAATTTCAACGTGCTTGATCTCGAAAAAAGCATTGCCTTTTATGAAGAAGCGCTGGGACTTACGGTGAACCGTACTTATAAAGCTTCTGACGGCTCCTTTATCCTGACGTACATGGGAGACATGGCGACGGGCTTCCAGCTCGAGCTCACCTGGCTGCGGGATCGCAAGGAAGCCTACGATCTGGGGGACAATGAATTCCATCTGGCTTTCGAGGTGGATAATATGCAGGAATCCTATCAGAAACACAAGGCGATGGGCTGCGTGTGCTATGAGAACAAGGATATGGGCATCTACTTCATCAATGATCCGGACGGATACTGGATCGAGATCATCCCGGGAGGACATTGATGGATCCGATATTTAGCAGAACTGCCCGCATCATAGATGAGAAGGGCATCGAGTGCCTCCAGGCCAAGACAGTCGCGGTCTTTGGTATCGGAGGCGTCGGTTCTTATGCGGCAGAAGCACTCGTGAGAGCGGGCGTGGGACACCTCATTTTTATCGATAAGGATGAAGTCGATATCACAAATCTGAACCGCCAGCTGGTCGCTGACTTAACGACCGTCGGAAAAAATAAGGCAGAAGTCATGGTATCACGTGCGCACCTCGTGAATCCTGCCTGTGATGCGAAAGCCATGCCCATTTTCTATCGCCCCGGCGATGAGGACTTCATCAGAGATCTCCACGCCGACTACGTCATCGATGCCATCGATGATGTACCGGCAAAGATCTCCATCGCGGAAGTCTGCTGGAAGCTGAAGATACCGGTGATCTCTTCTATGGGAACGGGCAATCGCCTGCGGCCGGAGATGCTGCAGATCGCTGACATCAATAAGACCTCTGTCTGCCATCTTGCCCGCAAAATGAGAAAGGAGCTGAAGGAACGCCGTGTGAGAAAGCTCACGGTCGTCTACTCGAAAGAGCTCCCGCATAAGCCCGTCGGCGAAGGCCATGCCCCCGGCTCCATTTCCTTCGTCCCGCCCGTTTCCGGCATGATGATGGCAGGCTACGTCGTGCGCGCCCTGCTGAAGGAAAACGGGATCGGGTAAAGGGAGCATAGGCTTCCTCTTGCCATGGATCATGTATTCTTTGAGATCGGGACATATCTGGCGCTTGCTAAAGCTTTCGCGTAGCGCCACGCCCATCACACTATTGGAGTCTCATCCTTAGTCTCTGATCTCTATTTTTCCCACAAGGAGGCTCTGTATGATCACCGAAATCCATCATCCGGAATGGCTCACGCTGGATGTGGGCGGTCAGACTGTTCTTGGCTATAACCAGGAATGGTATCCGCAGGAGAGGCAGCGCTTGGCAGGCTGCGGGCCTACGGTCGCTGCCATGATGGCAGCCTATCTGGAAAAGAAAGAGTGGAAGACGCCGGTGAAAGACCGGGAGCTCGCGCTTTCCGTGATGCTTTCCATGTGGCAGTACGCGACACCCAGGATGCACGGCCTCTATAAGACGCGCTGGCTGAGGGAAGGCCTCGCAGCGTATCTTTCAGAGAAAGGCTTGTCCGGCGTCGTAGAATCGCTCTCTATACCGTCTATCCGCCTCCTTGCGCCAAAGCCGGAAAGGGTCATCTCCTTCATCAAGGCGGGGCTTTCGGCGGACTGCCCGGTGGGATTTTTGAATCTTCACAGCGGGGGTGAGCCCATTCCCTATCATTGGCACTGGATGCCCATCGTAGCGATGGAAGAAACCGAAGAGGGGACCTTCTGCACCCTTTGGGATGAGGGGAAGGCCTATCGATTCTGCCTGGAAGGCTGGCTCAAAAATACCAGGTTCGGCGGCGGGTTTGTCAGAGTGATGGCGGGGGACTAGTGGCTAGTGACTAGTGACTAAGAGACTAGGAGACTAGGAGACTAGGAGACATTAGACTCCCGTATCGTCATTTCGAGCGAAGCGAGAAATCTTTGTCATTTGCGGTCAGGTGGGCAATGATTGGAAAGTTCAAAACGGGAAACCTGCTATCAAGAGACTTTCGGGCACCACCCCCTTTGAACCTTTTGAACCCATAGAACCCGCTCCCCCTCTTTCGCACGCAATCAAAGGACGGCAAGCCTCATGGGCTGACCTTGAACCCTTTATCAATCATATTTCAAAGGAGGATTTCAAAAATGAAAAAAATGATCGCTATGGCACTGATCTCTGCACTGGCTCTGCCGGGCGCTGCCATGGGAGCAGCCCAGCTGCCTTCCTCGGAAAAAATGCTGAATGATTACAGCCGCTATGCCGTGGTCTATACCAGCGATGAAGAGCGCGTCTATGTGGATACCGAGACGATCGAGCGCGATCCGGCCAATGCGGGAGAGCTCCCCGTCATCCGCGGGACGCTGTACGCGGAGGTCTATAAAGACCCGCTCACCTATCCCGATTATGGCAATGACCGCATGGTCGAGTACATTTTCCAGTATGAGACGGCCGTGGGCGCCGATCAGTATGGCCGAGAGATCCGGTACCGCATCTTGAATAAGCTGCAGGGGGTCTACACGCCCGATGGCAAACCGGCTGCCTATAGAGGCTTTCATGATGAACCGGCAGACGAAGCAGATGACATCTACGCTGCCATGTATCGTCTGTCGAAAAATTATTAAGAAGCGGGAACAGGGGAGCCGCGGGGCAGATCCCTTTTCCATTTACAAATTCTGTCCACTGCTATATAATAGATAAAACTTCACTTATCAGCAGAGAAGCCATGAGACATGTCTTTTGGCTTCTTTTTTGTTTACAGATCCTTTGCAAGGGAAGCTTTGATCCCATCTGACTCTGCGATGGGATCCGTACTTCCCGCGGATCTCTTCTTAGGGGAGAACAACATGCAGCTCTACATTGCGGGCGGCTGCGGCGACCAGGGCCGCAACTGCTTCTATATCGAAGGGGATCGGCATGCCTTCATCGTAGACGCGGGGACGTCGACGGACGGGCTGGACCGTCTGCCCGACCTGTCACCGGAGATGATCCGCCGCGCGGAATATCTTTTCGTGACCCATTCTCACAAAGACCACACGGGCGCGATCGAATATCTGGAAAACAATGGCTTCACCGGCCCCGTCCTGATGTCAAACCAGACCTACCAGCAGATCCATTACAAGCCGAAGAACACCATGATCCTTGACTCCACCGCACCTGAGCTTTCCCTGGACGGCGAGCTCTCGCTCCGCTGGGGACGGACGGGACACTGTGCCGGTGCGGTCTGGTACTACATCACCGTCGATGGGAAGCGTCTCTTCTTCTCCGGTGACTACCGGGAGAATGATACCTTCTACCGCTGCGATGCCGTTCGCGGTCTCACGGCGGATCTTGCCGTCATCGACTCCGCCTACAGCCGCATGGATCGGGCAGAGGATATGAGAAAAGCCGTCGCAGATGCGGCGAAAGACGCACTGTCTGCGTCGGCTCCGCTCCTTCTGCCGGTCCCTTCCTACGGCCGCGGCCTTTCTATGGCGATGCTCTTTTATCAGACCTTTGGCGAGGCATATCCCATCCACATGTCCGCAAAGCTTCGTGACCAGTGGCTGCGCATCGGGCATCGGGGCTATTTTGCCCACGAAGAGATCCTGGGCTATCCCTTCGATGTTTTCCGGTCGTGGGATGAGACATCCCTGGAAGGCGGGCACATCTATTTCCTGACGGATGCCCAGCTCTCCAAGGCGAAGAGCCGACAGCTCATCGACAGCCATCCCGAGCTCTCCGTCCTCATGACCGGCAGCCTTCACGGCTACGGCAAGGCAAAGTCCTACTACGAGTCCGGCCGCGCAGCCTTCGTCCTCTGGCCGAACCATCTCACCAAGCAGGAAACGGCAGATCTCGCAGCGGTGAATGCGTTCTCTCTCATCGTTCCTTTCCACAATCCGAAGGAAAAGCCGGAGACGGATGTGTATAGTTTTTAGGGGAATGGAGCGGCAGGCACTGAAGGCGCAGCCGGCTTCTCATTGACGGGGCATGTCGCAGGTCCAATTCCGTCAAAAGCGCCGGGGACGTTCCTTTGAGGAGGCGCCCTGCTACCCTCTTTTTCCCTCTTCCCCACGCATGTTATAATAGAAACAGAAGAAAACAGGGAGTGATCCCTTCGTCATAGAAAGGCGGGATGCATATGCTTTCTTATAAAAAAATCCTGGTACCGTATGATGGCTCCGAACATGCAAAGAAAGCGCTCCAGCAGGCCATTGCTATTGCTGAAGACGGTGAAGGCGCAAAGCTCTTCGTCGCTTCGGTGTGCAACATGGTATCCGCGATGAGCAATTTTGATCAGGTCTCCATCGCAGAAGGCTGCCTCACGACCAAGCTGACAGAAGATCTGGAAGCGCAGTGCAAGGCGGATCTGGAGGAAGCCAAGGCTTTGATTCCGAAAAAGGTAGAGACGGAGATGATTTATGAAGTCGGTTCTCCGGGACCTGTCCTTTTGAATATGGCCGACGATAAGAAATGTGACCTCATCGTCATGGGCAGCCGGGGTCTCGGTCCCCTGAAGGGCATCTTCATGGGCTCTGTTTCCAGCTACCTCGTCAGCCGCTCCAAGTGCCCGATCCTCATTGTGAAATGATTGAGACAGAAGCTGTAAATGCCGGCATTGGCATTTACAGCTTTTTTAGTGCAAGGTTAGCCACTGGGGCGGCTCGCCCCCCTTGAAAGCCTCTCTTGAATGAGAAATTAGAAATGAGAAATGCGAAATGGTGGTGCGGCGCCAGATCTTTCGACTCAGTTCTCACTGCTTTGCCTTTACATGATCGAACATCCGACATTTCACTCCGCTCAGGATGACGAAATGCGCCGCGAAGTATAAATCATGGCGATGCTATGAGCTGGCATGCCAGTCACCAGTCACCAGTCACCAGTCACTCCTAATCCCTAATTCCTAGCTACTATATAACAAGCAAATCTCAAAAAATAATTTGCTTTTCCTCTTCTGCTGTGCTATGATTACTATCTGACTACATATCGATTTCAAGGTGGCTTTTCAAAAAATTGGCTTGGACGAAGCATGGAAACGATGGGAAAAGAAAGGGCGCCTGAAGTGATCTGAATGAAATGACAGACTTATGGAAACGCTGATTAAATCTGACAACGATTGAATCAGTATTTCCCTATAGATTCTGAGGAGGTGTCCCTATTTGGCAACTAAGGCAGCACAGCTGGCAGAGTGGCTAAAAGAACTGCAGGATAGAGTGGATGCTGACGGCAATCTTTCCTATGCGGAGATCATGCGCTTTCAGCAGGAGAAGAACCTGACAAAGAAACAGTTCGACAGCATTTTTACACTTCTTCATGAGCATCACATCGAGCTTGTCTATGATGATGACATAGAGGATGATGCAGAAGAAGGCCCGACCGACGCCGATTTTGACGGAGATCCCGGAGATGATGACCTGTCCGACGATGTCCTTCTGGATGACAAGGATGGGCTGGAAGAAAAAGAGTGGGAAACGGATAATTCCGACGAAGCCTATGACGCAGCGGCCGGCGGTATCAGTGATCCTGTCCGTCTCTATCTCCGCGAGTGCGGCTCGAATCCTCTTCTTTCCGCAGAGGAAGAGATGCGCCTTGCCAAGCTTATCGAGCGCGGCAAGCATAAGGATGCGACGGAAGAGGAAAAAGAGGAAGCAAAAGCCGCAAAGAAAGAAATGGCCAATGCCAACCTGCGTCTGGTCGTTTCCATCGCCAAGAAATATCCGGGGCGCGGCATGCCCTTCCTTGATCTCATCCAGGAAGGCAATATCGGCCTCTTAAAAGCTGTCGATAAATTCGACTATACCAAAGGCTATAAATTTTCTACCTATGCGACCTGGTGGATCCGTCAGGCCATCACCCGCTCCATCGCGGATCAGGCCCGCACCATCCGTGTGCCGGTACACATGGTAGAGACCATCAATAAGATGAACCGTGTCGGCCGCCGCTTCCTGCAGGAACATGGCCGCGAAGCGACAAATGAAGAGCTTGCCAAGGAAATGGGCATCAGCGTGGATAAGATCCGCGAAGCCAAGAAGGCGGCGCAGGATCCGATCTCGCTCGAGACGCCGATCGGTGAAAAAGAGGACTCCCATCTGGGGGATTTCATCGAAGACTCCAAGACCGCCTCTCCGGAGGATGAAGCAGCAGCGACCATGAGAAGAGAGCAGGTCTACAAAATGCTCGAAACGCTGACCGAGAGGGAAAAAGGCGTCCTTGCCCTCCGCTTCGGCATGGATGACGGCACTCCGAGAACGCTCGAAGAAGTAGGCAAGCACTTCGGCGTCACGCGTGAACGCATCCGGCAGATCGAAGGCAAAGCACTGAAGAAACTCAAAAAACAGGCACTGCCGATGAAGGTAGATTAAAAAAGGAGCTGTGAAGAAATGAATCCTCATTTCTTTACAGCCCCTTTTTACTTTGCTTTCATTTGGTTCAGGGTTCAGGGTTCAGGTGGCGGCTTCGCCGCCTTTTTTAGAAGATGGTATTCTCGTATCGCAGCCTTCCCCTCTAGGTAATGCTATTAAGTTAAGGAAATCGTTAGCTACGTAACGTCTTGCTTCCCCCTTCGGGGGAAGTGCCGAAGGCAATAGGGGCATGCCAGCGGTATAGCGTGCTATGTTGAATAGTCCGATGCTATCGATATTTCAACACTTTCATGCAATACCGCTACGTAGCCCCCTCACCCCTTCGGGGAGCTCCCCCGATGGGGAGCCAAGAACGTTCTGCCGCTTAACTTAATAGAATAACACTCTAGGGGAAGGTGCCCAAAAGGGGCAGATAGGGTGACTATGGCATGAAAGACAGCTGGGATAAGGTTTCCCGGTCACTCCTATGAGAGCTGCAAGTCCCCCGCGGCAGATGGAACGCGAAAATGAGATGATCGTTATTTCACATCGCCTTTTGACTTTAGAGCGCGGGAGAAAGACAGGCATTGCACCACTTCTTCTTTTATGCTAAAATATCCAAATGCGTGGCGAAAATCATTGCAATCGAAAGAAAGCTGTGATACAATGCTACTGTTAGTCTGGACAGTCCTCTGCCAAATGCGATCGGCATGAATGTCCTGTGTGATAGGAGGAAAAGATCGTGAACATTATCGAAACACTGGAAAAAGAACAGCTCAGAAACGACATTCCTGAATTCCGTCCGGGGGACACCGTCAGAGTTCATGTAAAGGTCGTAGAAGGCAAGAACGAACGTATTCAGATGTATGAAGGCGTCGTTATTGCAAGAAAGAACGCAGGTCTGCGTGAAACCTTCACCGTTCGTCGTATTTCCTACGGCGTCGGCGTAGAAAGAACCTTCCTCGTTCATTCTCCACGTCTGGAAAAGATCGAAGTAAGACGCCGCGGCATCGTTCGTCGTGCAAAGCTCTTCTATCTGCGCGGACTCTCCGGCAAAGCTGCTCGTATCAAAGAAAGAAAATAAGTTCAGCAAAAAAGCTGCAGCCAGGGCTGCAGCTTTTTTAGTGGGTCCAAAGGGCGGATGCATGGCGGCTGATTCAAACAAAAACTCATAGATCTTTTCATTTATAGTATTTCGCAATCGTTTATGAATGTGTTAAAATAAGGAATAGTGCAGAAGAGGGTTTTCTCACGAAAGGAAACAGCTATGAGAATACGAACAATCACTGCCGCGCTCCTTGTGACGCTGGGAATGTGCCAGATAGCAGGAGCGAATGATATCCGTCATGTCTTCGTGGTCGATGACATGACGATCGAGCTGGAAATGAAGGAGCCTTTGACAGAGGACGAGACAGCGCCCAAGAATTTCACATCGGATACCTATGAGCCGCCTTTTGTACTCAATGAAGGCGTGGCGGTCATCGGATTTCCGGTGCTGCAGAGATCAGATGGATTTCACGACAACATTTACCGCATCACGGTGACAGGGATGGATGTGGGTCCGATCTATCAGATCTCCTACCGGGGCCACAAGCCGAAGACCTTCAAGGTGTACCCGGCCAAAGAACAGACCGACCGGTATCGGGATCGGTATGGAAGCTACTTCTGACTCATTCTGATATCTAAGGAAACGCTGATTCTGCGATTGAATCAGTGTTTCCCTAAGGGAAAATTACGTATAAAGGAATCTAAACCTATGCATATCGTACTGGTAGAACCGGAAATTCCGGGAAATACGGGGAACATTTCCCGGCTCTGCGCAGCAGAGCATCTGGTGCTGCACCTGGTGGAGCCATTGGGCTTTTCCATCGATGACAAGCACCTGAAGCGGGCGGGGCTCGACTACTGGGATCTTCTGGAGGTCCATGTCCATCCGGACTTTGACTCCGTGAAGCGCATGCTTGCGGGTCATCATTTCTACTACAATACCACCAAGGCGATCAAGACGTATTCGGATATTTCGTATACGGAGGATGATGTCCTTGTATTTGGGAAAGAGACGAAGGGACTTCCTGAAGAGCTTCTTCTGGAGCATGAAGAGGACTGCATCCGCATCCCCATGATCGAAGAAGCACGGTCTCTCAATCTGTCGAATGCTGTTGCGATCGTCGCCATGGAAGCACTCCGGCAGACGGGTTTCCACCATCTCTTGAAGAAGAGTGGACGTTTATTCAAAGGAGGAAGCAGTCATGAATACGTATGACGCAGCTTATGATCTGGCCAAAGCCATCAAGGAAAGCGATGAGATGAAGCGTCTCACCGCTGCCGCAGATAAAGTGAAGAACGATGCCGATGCCAAAAAGATGGTGAAGGAATATATTATGGCACAGATGCAGGCAGACTATGCCAAACTTGCAGGGCAGAAGGACGATGAAAAGACCTATCAGCATCTGCAGGAACTGGCGGTCCTTGTCAGCAACAACAGCAATGCCCAGGAATATCTTCAGGCATTTATTCGTTGGAATCAGGTGGCTGCGGATTTGCAGAAGATCGTCTCGGATGCAATGGCGCAGGGTATGGATGTATTGGAATTAGATAAGAAATGACAGACTGGAAAGTATTTTTCGACGGGATCCTCACAGAGAGAGACCTCAAGATCAATGAACCGATGAGCCGCCATACGACCTATGGCATCGGCGGCCCTGCTGACGTTTTTGTCACTCCGCAGACAGAAGAACAGCTTATTGAGATCCTCCGGAAGGCGGATGAAGAAGGCATCGCTGTCACGGTGATCGGCGGCGGCTCGAATACGCTCGTCAGCGATAAGGGGATCCGTGGCATCACCATTTGCATGAACCGTATGAAGCAGGAAATGACCTGCGAAGGCGAATGGATCACTGCCAGCGGCGGCACTGGCACGGGTACTGTCGCTCGCTTTGCGGAAAAGAACAGCTTGAAGGGCTTCGAGTGGGCTGTCGGTATCCCCGGTACGGTCTGCGGTGCGGTTTTCATGAACGCCAATGGCTATGGCAGTCAGATGAAGAGAGTCGTAGAAGAGGTCTATGCCATCACCAGAGACGGCAAAGAAAAAAAGACCTACGGCTGGGATGACCTGCACTATGGCGACAGCGACAGCGTATTCATGCACAATGGGGATATCATCGTCGGCGTAAAGCTGCATCTTTCTCCCGGCAATCCGGAAGAGATCAAGAGAGAAATGACAGAACACCAGATCTCTCGCCGCACCAAGCAGCCGCTCGAAAAGAGAAGTGCCGGCACCATGTACCTCCGTCCGCCGGGATACCATGTCGGACCGATGATCAAAAACTGCGGTCTCATCGGCTTCTCTATCGGTGATGCACAGGTCTCCACCAAGCATCCGGACTTTGTCGTAAACAACGGACATGCTTCCTGCCAGGAGATCCTGGATGTGCTGCATGAAGTCCAGAAGCGCATCCTGGAGAAATATCATGTCCACGTCCCGCTCGATGTGCGTATCATCGGTGAAGGTGTACAGCAGGAAAGATAATAGAAGAATCGGAGAAGAGCTGCCTTGATGGGCGGCTCTTTTTGGTGTGTGTCTTTTTTTAACAGCACTGCCAAACGGGGACAGGAAATACTGGCAGAGAACCTGTCAGGCATATGCCTTTGGGTCGCCTTTCCTTCATCATAAATTTCTCATTTTCCCCCTTGCATTTCTGACTAAAGTTATGTATTATATAAAAGTAAGTTAGCACTCGAGATGAGTGAGTGCTAATAGTTCAAAGGAGGAATAGAAATGTTAAAACCATTAGCAGATCGTGTTCTTGTTAAAGTAGATACAGAAGAAACGAAGACCAAAGGCGGCATCCTGCTGCCAGATACAGCACAGAAAAAATCTCAGAAAGGCGAAGTCATTGCTATCGGCTCCGGCAAAATGCTCGATGACGGCACTCGCGTACCGTTCGAAGTCAAAGTGGGCGACAGGGTCCTCTTTGCTAAATATTCCGGCGTGGATATCGAAGAAAATGGCCAGAAATTCCTGCTTCTCTCCGAAAGAGACGTACTGGGGATCCTGTAATAAAAAGTATCTGGGGAGTAGGGATGAGCGTAGGTGAATCCCCGGCCCAAGATCTTTCATCGATTGTTTTATAGCAAAAACTAGGAGTGACATACCATGGCAAAGAAAGTTCTTTATAATGAAGAAGCCCGCGCAGCTCTTTTAAGAGGTGTCGATCAGCTGGCAAATGCAGTAAAAATTACTCTGGGACCGAAAGGTCGTAACGTCGTACTCGACAAGAGATTCGGCGCTCCGAACATCGTCAATGATGGCGTCTCCATCGCTCGTGAGATCGAGCTGAAGGATCCATTTGAAAACATGGGTGCGCAGCTGGTCAAAGAAGTCGCTACCAAGACCAATGATGTAGCAGGCGACGGCACCACCACCGCTACCCTTCTTGCACAGTCCATGATCCATGAAGGCATGAGAAACGTAGCTGCCGGCGCAAACCCGATGGTCCTGAAGAAGGGCATCGAAGAAGCAGTCAAGGTCCTTGTCGAAGAGATCAAGAAAAAAGCCGTACCGGTACAGACCAAAGAAGCGATCGCACAGGTCGCTTCCATCTCCTCTGCCGATAAGACCATCGGCGGTCTCATCGCTGATGCGATGGAAAAGGTTGGCAATGACGGCGTCATCACTGTCGAAGACTCCAAGACCATGGGCACCAGCCTGAAGGTCGTAGAAGGCATGCAGTTCGACCGCGGCTACCTTTCCCCATACATGGTCACCGATCCGGACAAAATGGAATGTGTCATCGACAATCCGCTGATCCTTATCACCGACAAGAAGATCAATATGCTCCAGGATATGCTCCAGCTCCTCGAACAGGTGGCTAGAAGCGGCAAGGAACTCGTCATCATCGCTGAAGATGTCGAAGGCGAAGCACTGGCTACTCTCGTAGTGAACAGACTCCGCGGCACCCTGAAATGTGCAGCTGTCAAAGCACCGGGATTCGGCGACCGCAGAAAAGCTATGCTGCAGGATATCGCTATCCTGACCGGCGGCACCGTGATCTCTGAAGAAATGGGACGCGCCCTGAACAGCGCTACCTTAGATGATCTCGGTACCGCTCACCAGATCCGCATCACCAAAGACAACACCACCATCGTCGGCGGCGCAGGTGATAAAGACCAGATCGCAGCCAGAGTGGCTCAGATCCGTGAACAGTACAAAGAAGCGACTTCCCAGTTCGACAAAGACAAACTGCAGGAACGTCTGGCAAAGATGTCCGGCGGCATTGCTGTCATCGAAGTCGGTGCTGCTACCGAAGTAGAAATGAAGGATAAGAGACTGCGCATCGAAGATGCTCTGAATGCGACCCGTGCGGCTGTCGAAGAAGGTATCGTCGCTGGCGGCGGCACCACCCTGCTCGATATCCAGGATAAACTGGATACCATCGAAGCAGAAGGCGATGTCAAGACCGGTGTGAACCTCGTCCGTCATGCCATCGAAGCTCCGGTCCGTCAGATCGCTGACAATGCCGGCCTCGAAGGTGCTATCGTAGCTGAAAAGGTCAAAGAAGCTGGCGACGGCATCGGCTACAATGCAGCAGAAGACAAGTACGAAGATATGCTGAAAGCCGGCATCGTCGATCCGGCAAAGGTCACCAGAAGCGCACTGCAGAATGCAGCTTCCATCGCAGCTCTGGTTCTCACCACCGAAGCTATCGTCGGTGAACTGCCGGAAGAAAAACCGGCTATGCCTCCGATGCCGCAGGGCGGTATGGGCGGAATGATGTAATTTCGCATCGCGTTTGAAAGATAAGAAATGAAAGATCCCCACCATCGAATTGACCGATGGCGGGGATCTTTTTGCGTGCGGGATGGGGCGAAAATAAGAAAGTATGGTGGCTTTTCCGAAGGGCAGAAGCGTGAGATACCTGCATCGTCCATAGAGACCGTTGAACCTGTTCCCGTCCTTATGCTACAATCAAAAGAAAAGTTGCAGAAATGGAGAAGACTATGGAGAATCTGAAGAAAGTCATCATCAGTAAGCGCGCCGAGCTGGCGGCGAAGGGAGGACACCCGTGGATCTACGGGACGGAGATCGAGCACGCGGACGAAGGCATCGAAGCCGGTGATATCGTGCGTGTGGAGTCGAAGAAGGGGAAATTCGTGGGAAGCGGTTTCTACAATCCGCACTCGAAGATCACCGTCCGCATTTTTTCAACGAATGCGAATGATACCTTCAACGCAGCCTTCTGGAAGCGCCGCGGAGCGTATGCGGTGGATTACCGCCTGCAGGTGATGCGAAAGGAAGACTATGATTGCTGCCGCCTGGTTTTCGGGGAAGCGGACCAGCTGCCGGGACTTACGGTGGATCGCTTCGGCGATGTGCTTTCCGTGCAGGTGCTCTCGCTCGGGATGGAGCGGCATAAGAAGGAATTCTTGGGCGGCCTCATCGAGGTACTGCGGGAGCGGCAGCTCGCGGTCTCCTGCGTCTATGAAAGAAATGATGTTAAGATCCGTGAGCTGGAGGGGATGCAGCAGTACAAGGGCTTCTATCGCTCTTCGCTGCTGGATCCGGCGGCAGAGAAGACACGGGTGGATATCGTGGAGAACGGCATCCGGTATACGGTCGATGTAGAGAATGGGCAGAAGACGGGCTTCTTCCTTGACCAGAAATTCAATCGTCTCGCGGCGGCGCAGATTGGCAAGGGGCGCCATGTCCTCGACTGCTTCACGCACACGGGCGCTTTCGCACTGAATATCGCCAAGGGCGGTGCGGCGAGCGTGACGGCGCTCGATATTTCCAAAGAAGCCGTCGAAATGACGGCGCACAATGCGAAGCAGAATGGCCTTGCCGTCGAAGCCGTCGAGGCAGATGTCTTTGATTTTCTGACCGAGCTCGACAAGAAAAAGGACCACAGCTATGACTACATCGTCCTCGATCCGCCCGCTTTCACCAAGTCAGGAAAGACAGTCCATGAAGCCTTCCGCGGCTACAAGGAGATCAATTACCGTGCGATGAAGATCCTGCCGCGCGGCGGATATCTGGCGACCTGCTCCTGCTCGCATTTTATGGGTGAGGAGCTCTTCGTGAAGATGGTGAAGGAAGCAGCGCGCGATGCCGGCGTCACGCTCCGGCAGATCGAGTTCCGCCAGCAGGCTCCCGATCATCCGATCCTTATGACGGTGCCGGAAACCTATTACTTGAAATTCTTCCTCTTCCAGATCGTATAAAGGAAACGCTGATTAAATCGCAGAATTCGATTTCACATGTATTTTCATGCAACGCTTCGTCATAACCCTCCTTAAATAGCTAGCTATTCGCGTCGGATTATTCCTTGCACTGCATGAAAATACAAGAGTAAAATCGAACAACGATTTAATCAGTGTTTCCTAAGAAAAACGCTCAGCCGGATCGGCTGAGCGTTTTTTACTTGATGGGTTCAGGGTTCAGGTTGGCGGGTTCAGGGTTTTGGTGCGGTGTATCATAATAGGTAGCGCCGCGGAGTATGGAGGATGACAGGCTTCCCGTTTCCGGTTTCGCGCACAGGAACCGTTTCACCGCGAACGAAAAAGATTCCTCGGCTTCGCTCGGAATGACGATACGGGGAAGACGCTTAGTGCGAATAGTATGAAAACGTTTCGGTGAGTTGCGCCTCTGCCAGGCACTCTATCCTGCGTCTTCGGTGTGCCCCTTCTTCAAGGGGCTTCTCAGTTGAGGAGATTGATGCAAACCCTAAACCATAAACCCTAGTCCCTAGCTACTAGTGACTAGTCCCCAGTCACTAGTCACCCGTCCATCCTTTCTTTCAGATAGTCGGTAAAGTTCAGGATGCGTGTCGCGGTCCAAAGGCCGTTTACGTCTTTTTCCAGCTGTACCTGCCATGTGAAGTCGCGGGCAAGGTCCTTGTCGTGGAGCTTCACATAGGCGATGGCTTTGCCGTCCGCTTCTTCGATCTTGAAGATGTCCGTGAGAGAGAGGGCGGAAGAGCCGGCGTAGGCAGTGAGGGTCTTGACAGGCTTGTCCAAAAGGGACTTGGAGGCCGGGGCACCATCCTTGAATCGGATCTCTGTCTGTCGGATGAGTTCCTTCACGACTTCTTTCTTGATGCTTTTCACGAGGGAGGCAGCGATGGCGTGTTCGGGAAGACCGTCGGCCTTGAGCTCGGCGAGCATGTCGTCCAAGGCATAGCTGTAGACTTTGGCGACATCGACGCGTTTGCAGAAGAGATCCCAGTCCTTTTTCTGCACGGCCTGCTGGATCTCTCCCGCCGCAAAGGCGGGTGTATTCTGCCAGTACAGGAAGTACCAGCCGCCGGCAGCGGCAAGGAGGATCATGAGGGTGATGAGGAGCTTTTTGAAGATCGACATGGAAATGACCTTTCATTAAATAACGGAGGAAGGTACGGATCCCTAGTCACCCGTATCGAAGAGGGCTTTCTGCTGGGTGAATTCGAGCATGCCGTAGATGCCGCCTTCGCGGCCAAGGCCGCTTTCCTTGTAGCCGCCGAAGGGAGCCGCTGTATCACGCGGGCTGGCATTGATGTAGACATTGCCGGCCTTGATGCGATGGGCGATGGCGATGGCTTCTTCTTTCGGCCCATAGACACCCGCATTCAGACCGTATCGGGTGTCATTGGCGATCCTGATCGCATCGTCAGTGTCTTTGTAGGTGATGACACAGAGGACCGGACCGAAGATCTCATCCTGCGCGATGGTCATATCATTTGTGACATTCGTGAAGATCGTGGGGTGGATGTAGTAGCCGTGATCGGGGCTTTCCGGCAGGCCGCCCGTGAGGAGCCTTCCCCCTTCGGAAAGCCCCTTGCTGATGTATTCGCTGATCTTTTGGTACTGTGCCATGGAGGACACCGGCCCGAGCTTCACATCGTGGTCTGTCGGGTCGCCGACCGTATATTCTTTGGCGATGGCGGAAAGCTCTTTTTCGATGAGGGCTTTCTCGCTTTCCGGGATGAGCAGGCGGGAGAAGGCGGTGCAGGTCTGGCCGGAGTTCAGAAAGATACTATTGAAGCAAAGGCGGATCGGTGCGCTGTAGTCATGGTCCTTGGATGGAAGGATCACGTAGGGCGATTTCCCGCCAAGCTCAAGGCTGATATGCTTCACGCTTTCCAGCGCTCGCTTGCCGACGGTGACGCCGCCTGAAGTGGATCCGGTGAAGGAGATCATGGAGACGAGCGGATGGGAAGAGAGCGCATCGCCCACTTCGCCGCCGCGGCCGGTCACGAGGTTGAAGACGCCTTTCGGAAAGCCTGCTTGTTCAAAGGCATCGGCGAGGAAGTAGGAAGAGAGCGGCGTGTGCTGACTCGGCTTTAGGATGACGGTATTGCCCATCAGCATCGCAGGTATGATCTTCTGTATGACCTGTCCCAAGGGGTAGTTCCATGGAGTGATACATCCGATGACGCCGATCGGCTCACGATAGGTGGTGGAAGCCGCCATTTTTTCGACCATGGGGACGTCTGGCGCAAGGTCGATATAGGACATAGTACGGACGTACTGGTACTCGACCTGCGAAACTTTGGTGAAGGTATATGGCGAGCCGAGCTCTTGGATGGTGATGTCGATGAGGTCATCCTCCTGAGATTTGAAAATGGCGAGGAATCGCTTCATCAAAGTGATGCGTTCGGCGAGCGGCTTTTTCGCCCAGGCAGGGAAAGCGGCATAAGCGGCTTTGGCGGCCTTGTCTACGTCATCGCCGTTCCCTGCCGGAACGCGGGCGAAGATCTCCCTCGTGGCCGGGTTTTCTACTTCGATGAACTCCCCGGATGCGCCCGGGATCCATCCGCCATTGATATAGAGCTTTTCATAATCCATAGCAAACACCTTCCTTTAGACAAAAGAGAGCCCCCTTGCGAGCGCTCTCCCCCTTGAGATGATGATATTGAATCAGCGGTTCCCTAGGGAACCGCTGATTTAATCTGACAACGATTGAACCAGTATTTCCCTAGATTTATTATAGCATGAGGAAAGGGGAAGACAAGGGGAGGGGAAGGGACTGGTGACTAGAAATTAGTAGCTGGGAATTAGGTTTGCGATACGAGAAAACCGCTAGTTTCAAACTTCGGGCATCGCCCAGACCATCCTCTCGCCCCTTCCTCTGGAAGGGGCTGCCGAGCGGAGCGAGGCGGGGTTGGCCCCCATGTATGTTAGACGGAAGGAACCCCAAAGCCAACCTCCGCCCCTTCGGGGCACCTCCTTCCAACGGAAGGAGGGAGAAGTCGGAATGCGGGCATCGCCCTATATATATTCGCAGCGAAGCCGCCACCTTCATTCCTAATTCCTCATTCGAGCAAAGATTTCGGTTATAATCAAGGGCCGACACGCCCCATGGGCCAGCCCTTCCCCTAGCCCCTCATGGTATAATGAAAAGGAATCTATGATTCAAAAAGATCGGTATTTATGATACAATAATTAATATAGAATTAGGAGGAAACATGGGCTTATTAGATGATACGCTGGATCAGATCCGGCCGCTCAGCCAGGAAGCCATGGAAGAGGCCGGGAAGCGCTGGCATGATCTGTACCTTGGTATGGGAAACCTTGGCAAGATGGAGGATATGGTGACGCGCTACATCGGTGTCACCGGCGATGCCATGCCGGATGTCCCGAAGGGGTGTATGGTGATCGCATGCAGTGATCACGGGGTATACAAAGAGGGCGTGTCTGCCTACCCGCAGGAGACGACGGTCGGCATGACGAAGGCCTATGTGGTCGCGAAGGGCGCCTCCTGCAATGCGATGGCGTACTATGCGGGCATGGACATGGTGGTGGTCGATGTGGGCATCCATCATGATATGACAGGAGTCCCGGGACTCTTGGATCGCAAGATCGCCTGGGGGACAAAGAACATCGCGGAAGGACCGGCGATGACGCGTGAGCAGGCGATCCGCTCCATCGAGATCGGCATCGAGATCGCAGAAGAAAATGTAAGAAAGGGATACAAGGTCTTTTCGATCGGGGAAATGGGGATCTCGAATACCACCTCATCGGCCTGCATTCTGGGGACCTTCAATCACTGGAATGCCATCGAAGTCACGGGGCGCGGGACAAATATTTCTGACGAACGCCTCGTCCATAAGGTAGAGGTCGTGCAGAAGGCGATGGATGTGAACCATCCGGATCCTAAGGACGGCCTCGATGTGCTTGCCAAAGTCGGCGGATTTGAATTCGGATGTCTCACGGGTGTCATCCTGGGGGCGGCCGCCAATCACGCGATGACCATCATCGATGGATTCAATACGACAGCGAGCGCCTTCATCGCGAAGGCACTTTCGCCGCAGGTGTCAGACTATCTCATGGCCTCGCACCTCTCGCTTGAGCAGGCGCACAAAAAGTCGCTGGCTGCGCTGGGACTTTCCGAATATATTGATCTGGATTTCCGCCTGGGTGAATCCATCGGTGCGGGCATTCAGAAGAAAATGCTGGATATGGCGATCTCCGTCTATCGGGAATGTGTCACCAAAGAAGAAGCGGGGGTGGAAGCATGAGCGAGATCCCGAAACTGAATCAGGAGATCATGGAGGCTTGCCAGCTCTATGTGGATAATCTCATCAAGCCGATCCATTCGCTGGGAAAGCTGGAGGATATGGCTGTCCGTATGGCTGGCATTTTAGGCGAAGTGAAGCCGACATACCTCAATAAGGCGGTCGTCATTTTCGGCGGGGATACGGCCGTCGATGGAGAGAACAAGACAAAGGGGCAGCTCTCGCACGCAGAGATGAAGCTGGTTGCGCAGGGCGCGGGACCGGTGAATGTCATCGCGCGGCAGATGGAGATGCCGGTCTATCTTGTCGATGTCGGTCTTGAAAAGGATACCTCCGATATCGAAGGCATATTGGCAAAGAAGGTGATCCATGGTACGCATCAGGGGCATCCCGCCATGGATGATGATGTCGCCAAAGCGGCGATCTCTCTGGGCATGTCGGTCGGGAAAGCCCTTGCAGGGCAGGGCATCCAGGCCGTCGGCCTCGGCAATATTGGAGAGCGCTCCATGCTGTCGGCACTCGCGGTGACGGCAGCCGTCATGAAGGAGGATCTCAAGAAGGCATCGGCGAGAAGCGGCTTCTCTATCCAACTTTCTGATGTCGGCGACTTCGCCAAGGATCCCGTTGGTACGCTCGCCATGGTTGGCTCGGCAGAGATCGCAGCCCTCTTCGGCCTTACCGTAGAAGCGGCGCGCCGCGGCATCATGGTCGTCTTTGACAATGCTGTCACAGGTGCTGCCGTGCTTGCCGCACAAGCCGTGTATCCTGAGATCAAAAACTATATTTTCCCATCTGTCTATTATGAAGAACCGGTTCATCAGATGCAGATGCAGAAGATGGGCATGAAGTCATTCCTGCACTATGATTTCACAGAAGCGGAAGGCTACGGCTCAGCCCTCGGGCTCTCGCTTCTGGACGCAGCGATCGATATGCTGAACCAGATGAAGACCTTCGGCAGTGCTGACGTAGCTGTCGCAGAGGATGGTCCGGGCAAGGGTCGTCAAAGAGAGGACGTGAAGTGATGAAAGCACTTTTTGTACGCTGTTATGGGAAGCTGACCGCAGATATGATGATCGGCGGGCTCATCGATATGGGGGTGCCGCCGGTCTATCTGAGATCGAAGCTGGAGGATGTCGGCCTTTCTGCCCAGTTCATTGAAAAGGCGAATCCGAAAGCACAGATCTCCGCCCACTATTTCCATATCCCGGAGACTGGCGAAAAGCCGATGCTCCTGAAGGAGCGGGATATTTTCAAGCTGTGGCGGGATATCTGCGAGAAAGGCGCTCCGGACTGGGAAGACACCGGCTGGAAGGTCTTCTCTGCTTTGACGAGCGGTGCATCGGATGCCATCGATGAGATCGCAGGAAATATCATCGACCTGCGCCGCATCGGTGTCACTGAAGAGAATCTGATCTCGCTCTACCTCTTCTTGGCCTGCCTCGACTATCTGGAGGTAGAGAGCCTCTTCGTCGTGCCTTTTTCTTTAAAAGAAGGGAGATCAGAACGCGCCAGAGCGACTCTCCACATTCTGACCGATGCCGGCTCCACGGTGGGCGAGCCCATCGACGCAGAGGACATTCATCCATTCGCGGCAGCCATGCTCGAAGGGCTGGCGGCCAAATTCATGCCCATGGACGGCCGCTTTCTGGCAGACAAGACTGCCTATGGTAGCGCCAGCGCCGAGAAGCCGACAGGCGAGAGCACCGTCGCCGAGTATCTGGGCTACTTCCAGGATCGCGGCGACTCCATCTTCAGCCGTCATCTCAAGGTCTTCGGCATGGCAGGGGATCTGATATAAGAGATAAAAAAGGGGCTGTGAAGAAATGAATCCTCATTTCTTCACAGCCCCTTTTTACTTTG
>OIWK01000929.1_pt1 | contig 30269 bp, 36 predicted proteins | sample 1587401 | NCBI WGS metagenome assembly OIWK01 (sample SAMEA3888911, study PRJEB22519) | human gut metagenome | biome: human gut; feature: human-associated habitat; material: faeces | place: Denmark | collected 2009 | reverse complement strand
CGCCACCTTGCCAAGGTGGAGGTAGCGAGTTCGAGCCTCGTCGGCCGCTCCATTTAACAACAGCCCCGCAGAAGCAATCGTTTCTGCGGGGTTGTTTTGTTTTTTCGGTGAATGTCAAGAGTAAATGCGAAAATTTCATAATTTAATTTTTTTAAAGGGCGGCAACGCACGTTTGATATGCCATTTCGGCAGTCAGATAGCCAAGGACTTTACGGGGATAGTTGTTCATCCAATCTTCGACATTCTGAACCTGTTTCCGTGTCACATCTGCAAAGCTTGTGCCTTTTGGGAATTTCCGCCGAATCATGCGGTTTAGATTTTCGTTTGAACCGCGCTCCCATGAACTGTACGGGTGGCAGTAGTAGAATTTCGTGCGAAGTCCGCTGTACAGTATAGATTTTTTCATTCCTTCCAGATCGGAAAATTCAGTTCCATTGTCTACAGTAATTGATTTAAAGATTTTACGAAACTTGGCACCGAAGCGCCGTTCTAACCGATTCAAGGCAAGAACGGTGCTTTTTGCTGTTCTGTCGGGCATAACGATAATGATTTCCTTGCGGGTCTTTCTCTCCGTTAGAACCAGCAGAGCGCGCAGGCTGGTTTCTGCGGCGCTGTATACAGTGTCCATTTCCCAGTGTCCAAATTCTTCACGGTTGTCGATGATCTCCGGGCGCTTTTCGATGCTTTCGCCACGCGGCGGGCGGGAACCCTTTTTGTTTTCCTTCGCCTTGCGGTGGCGCTTTGGTTTGTCCGGAAGATCTGAATCCGTCAAAGACGCAAAAACACCCTTTGAAATGTAACTGTAAATCGTAGTTACGCACACAGATGTTTTGAATGTGCGCCCCTCTAAGGCTATGTCAGCCAAAGCAGCAGCCGGGGAACGATTTTCATATTTGATTTTGTTCTGTATGTATGCGGCAAATTCGTGATCGTTCCCGATCTTCAAATCTGCGCCTTTCGCGCTCAAATTTGCTTGATAGCGTTCTTCGGCTATATCGGGGCTATACGCGGGATAAAATTCATAAGTTGCGCCGTTCAAACGCTGATACTCGCCCTTCTTGATTTCTCGATAAATCGTGCTGATATGCACGCGCAGTACATCCGCTATTTGGCGGTATGTGTACCCCTCGTTTAAGCATTTTTCAATGCGCAGTCTGTCGGTGCGTGTCAGATGCTTAAAGATGCGCGGCATGTCAAATCCCCCTGTCAGATCAGCGCAGACGCGCCCTGTGCAAGCGCAAGAAGAAATTCAAGCTGTTGGACTGTAAGCGCCGCATGGCCGCAGAAACCGCGTGCACATTCGCGTGCGCACGCATCTGGAAGCCATTCGGCAACAGCATAATCTGATGAAAAGTAATTTTTCATATAGTAGGCCCTCCCATGGCCTTGATTTTTCCCGCCAAATTGATTATAATAAAAAATAAGCAAGGGGCGGTTGTAGTCTCTTAGCGGCTAAAGGTTAGATGGTTACTTTTGAACGGGTCTCCATCTGGCCTTTTTGTTTTTTAACTGCATCCACGCGATGTAAAGGTTGAAGTATTGCTGTTTTGATTTCGGGCTTAACTTTTCAAACTCTTTACTTTTCATTTGGCGGTTCCTTTCTGTTTGTACCGCCCCTTGCTATGTTTATATTGTACTATATTTAGTGTAATATTGCAATATGCAATATGCACTAACTCTAGTGCATATTCTTGTGTGTTCTTGTACTTGCTTTAGTACGCTTTCCTGTGCTATAATAGGGATACTGAAAAAGGCCACTTTATAGCGAGGTGTTTATATGATAACTTATGAAGGGCTGTATAAGCAATTATCAAAGCAGGGCCACAACAAATACTGGTTGCGAAAAAACGGAATCAGTCCGTCCGTTCTGGACAAACTCGGCAAAGGCGGTGGACTTGATTATCGCTCAATAAACAAGCTGTGTGCCTTGCTGAACTGCCAGCCGGGCGATCTCATGGAATATGTTCCAGACCCAGCGCCGCAGGATACAGCAGAATAAACAGAACACGGCAGACAACCCATGCGGGCGGTCTGCCGTGTCCTGTTTTAGTCGTTGTCTACATCATCGGGGATGCCGTCGCCGTCACTGTCGGGCACTTCGGGCAATCCCGCAATGCTTGTCAGCAGAGACAGCAGGCCAGCAAGGGCGGATGCACTGACAACGATACGCCAGTCAACAGCCCCCAGAACGGCAGCGCTGCCGATGGTCGCAATGGCCGTCTGTGCAACGGTCTTGATCGCGCGAACGGCAGCAGCTTTTGCAAGAGCGCGCAAATACTTCTTTTTCATGTGTTTACCTCCGTTTCTCCGCTATGCACGGGGAGACTTTCGCACGTTTCGACAATGTGCTTGATGGACGGGTCGCCATCTCCCAAAGCAACATATGGGTCATAATAATTGCGTAGGGTTTCCAGCCCGTAAGGCGGAATGTAGCCCTTACTTACCGTCAGCATCGTACAGTGCAGGATTCGCACGGTGGTCAGTCCATCCGTACTTGATGCCAGCTTCAACCGCAGCGGCCTGCGCAGGCGTGGCCGTGCCGTAACACTGATTCATGGTGCGGCATACCGTGTGACGAATTGCCAGTAGTGCGGCATCCTCTGCATCCACTGCGCAGAGCGGCGCACCTTTCACGCAATAGTAGGTATTGTCACCGGGGTAGACCTTGGCGGGCCGTCCGCAGTCGTATGGGTTGGGAACATAGGCGAACATCGGCATTCCGGGAAACACGCTGGGGAACATATCGCCGATGCAGGCTTTCGGGGTTTTGGTGGTAGTGTCCATCTTTCAATCCTCCTGTTTGGTTTTTCTTCCTGCCTTTGCTTCATGCGGCGTTTGGCAGTTCATATAATGCCGGTCTTTCCCGGCTGTCAGCTAAGGAAAAGTATGGAGAGAAAAAGGGGCAGCGGGCTGTCAGAATCGAACTGACCGATGCTGTGAAATCTGCGCCAGCACCCGCACATGTACCCGGCAGGCGCGAACAGGTTTGCCCGCCGGGGGATGTGGGAAAATCCCACTTAGGTGTCCGGCACCTCTGCGCGGCAGATCAGCGGCCCGCGCAGTGCCCGTTCAGTCGTTCGTACCCCTTTCTGCAAGATGCGTCCGACTGCTGGTAGCGGTCAGTTCTGCGCCGATACCGCCAAACGCGCATAGAGTTGTTATTGATGACACATTTCTTCACACCGCTTATAGCCTATGTCGTTCCGCAGCATGTCCGCATTTGTGACGGCCTGCGAAAGAATGCAGATTCGTGTGCAACCAGAAATCTGAATTTTATGGGACGAAAAGCCGTTCTTATAGTGCAGCACCATCCAACTGCCGCCGCCAGCCGTGCAGTTATAACCTTCCGAAACAGAATATTCCAACTTCTCAAATTCCGGCATACTGATGCGCAGCATTTCCGAAATACTGCGCATGAAGTTTTTAGTCGGCGGGCATCCGTGGCGGATGGCGGTGACAGCTTCAACGGCTGACGGCGGCATAATCTTTGCGGCGCGGTCTGCCTGTTCGGCTATGCTGGTGAACAAATCGGCAAGGCCCTGCGCCTTGGCGGTAAGCTGTTCTAATTTTTCGTTGGCTTCGTCAGTGTTCAACGTGACGGCAATTTCGAAGTCTTTATTCATTCTGTCCCTTTCTTTGTATCCGCCGGGGAACGGCCACGGCGCTTGATGTTCTGATCTACAGTCTGCTGTGCCTTGGCGGCGCTGTAGACTTTACGCCCGCCGGGGAACCGTTCGTCGGTATATCCGCGCGGCAGTTCTCGGTAGATGGTCGCCAGCGAAACGCCGACGACGGATGCAATGTCAGACGGCGCAATGCCGCGCGCATATAGCTTTTCAATAAGTAGGCGGTCATCGTGGGTGAGATACCTATATTCGCGCACTACTGCACCTCGCTTTCGGTAAAAAAATAATGCGAAAAAGGTTTAAAACCTCTTTCGCATTTAATACTAATATTTTCATTGTTTTGTTTTTTCCAAAACAGGTCTGGAAAGTTGCCGCAGTGCCTGCTATAATAAAGGTAACATCTAAGGCAACACCGCATAATTCCCGCCTTACGGCTTAAGCGCCGCTCCGGCGGCTGCGGCACGGCATCTGCGTTGCCAAAATGCTCGATAATACACAAAGTATTATCTGCGCTTTTGGCTTAGCAGCTGCCGCACCTCGCTCGCCGTATCGGCACTTAGAATTATGCGGTATTGCCCTAAAATCCGGCAGGGCCGGGCACAGAAAGGGTACACTATGCTGGAAGAACTCAAGCAGCAGGTCTACGAGGCCAATATGCAGCTGCCCCGCCGCGGGCTTGTGACTTACACCTGGGGCAATGTTTCGGGCATTGACCGCGAAAAGGGGTTGTTTGTCATCAAGCCGTCCGGCGTGGAATATGACGAATTGACGCCCGCTATGCTCGTTGTTATGGACCTGAGCGGCAACAAGGTTGAGGGCGATTTGAACCCCAGCAGCGACACCAAAACGCATCTCGAGCTGTACCGGGCCTTCCCGCAGTTGGGCGGCATCGTGCACACCCACTCGACCCACGCGGTAGCCTTTGCCCAGGCGCGGCGCGACCTGCCCGCCTTCGGCACCACCCACGCCGATTACTTTTACGGCCCTGTCCCCTGCACGCGGGAGCTGACGCCGGAGGAAATCGACGAGGGTTACGAGAAGAACACCGGCAAGGTCATCGTCGAGACGTTTAAAGCCCGCGGCATCGACCCGCTGTATGTGCCCGGTGTGCTCTGCGCCAGCCACGGCCCCTTCACCTGGGGCAAGGATGCCGCGCAGGCCGTATACCACGCCGCTGTACTGGAAGAAGTCGCAAAGATGGCAATTTTGACCCTGACCATCGACCCTGGTGCCCTGCCCGCGCCGCAGCATGTGCTGGACAAGCATTTTATGAGAAAGCACGGTCCCAACGCTTATTACGGGCAAAAGTAAACAGGTTCTTTCTCAAGTATTGAAACGCCCGGGGGCCGATGCCTTTGTGGTATAGCAGAGGGGTAAGAGCTTATGCCCCCAGGAGGAACAACGCATGGTTATAAAGCACGCTTCCCGGAAGGATATTGCCGCACTGACTGCTGTGGAGACGGCATGCTTTCCGCCCGCAGAGGCCGCGACAGAGAAGGAATTCATCGACAGAGTGCAGTATTACGGCAATCACTTCTGGCTGCTGTATGAGGGGGATAAGCTGCTTGCCTTTGTGGACGGCTTTGTCACGGACGAGCCGGACCTGACGGATGTGATGTACGAGGACGCCGCCCTGCACAACGAGCAGGGCGCGTGGCAGATGATCTTCGGCGTCAACACGCTGCCGGAGTACCGCAGGCACGGCTATGCAGGGCAGCTGCTCCGCCGGGCCGTTGCCGATGCCAGGCAGCAGGGCCGCAAGGGGCTTGTGCTGACCTGCAAGGAGCGGCTGCTCCCCTACTACGCAAAATTCGGGTTTCAGGATGAGGGTGTGACGGACAAATCCACCCATGGAAATGCCGCGTGGCACCAGATGCGGCTTTCGTTTTGATAAATCGGAGCTCGCCGCGGCAGAGCGGCTTTCTTCAACTTTTTCAACTTTTTTCGCAAATCCACTTGACAATGGCGCTCGAGGTTGCTATACTATAAAAGTCGTCTGACGGCGACAGCAATTGAATATTGCCCCATAGCTCAGTTGGTTAGTCCCGCTGATGCGAGGTTAATGTTCGAGATCAGTTCCTTAACATCGTTGGCTATATGCTGTTTTTGGCATAGCTACGTAAATAATGCCCCTTAGCTCAGTCGGTTAGAGCACCTGACTGTTAATCAGGGTGTCCTCGGTTCAAGTCCGAGAGGGGCAGCCACCAAGCGATAGGACTTTCACGTTCTATCGCTTTTTTATTTTGTCTCACTTTTAGTCAGCAGGATTTCGTCCTAAATAAATTGCCCAATTTCCGGAAAATCGTCAAGCACTTGACTGTTAATCAAAATTTAGTGTCTAGCAGAATCAATATCTAAGCCGAAGATTTAGACGCTCTTTCCTTCCCAATGAGAGAAGCCTGTTTCCATACTGGATACAGGCTTCTTTCTTTTTGTGTCCAAGCGAAGACGTAATTGCGATCATAAACAATTTTAAAAGAGTCCATATATGCAACAGATATTCTGCCACTCTCCTCACAAGATCCACTATATATTGTGGTTTGTTGTTTGACTTTTATATATGATCAAGAGTATAATTTAACCAATCTTTTCCAGCAACCGATAAAAGTACAAAGGAGTGAATCCAAATGGGCCTGCAGGAACACTTTAAAAACTTTCATGACAAAATCAAATTAGACTATGATACAAACGCTGAACTGCGAGATAAGCGCGATATACTTTGCGGAATCTTATCTAACAGCGACAAATTGCCTGGCTTCGAAATATTAAATCAGGGAAGCTATAGTATGCATACCGGTGTAGTTCCCCTGGAGGGCAAAGAATACGATATCGATGTTGGACTTCGCTTCAATGTCAGCAAAAACGACTACACTCCTCTGCATTTCAAGGAAATCATTCAGGACATATTGAAAGATCACACCGAATACGGTGCTGAAATTAAAAAACCTTGTGTGACCGTAACCTATAAAAAGGACGGCGAGGCGGCATTTCATGTTGATTTGGTGACCTACACATATGAAGACCCCGATGACCATAACAGCCAGCTATATTTGGCACGAGGCAAGAATTCAGCTTCTGAAGACGCTTGCTGGGAACGGTCTGATCCAAAAGGGCTCATAGATTACATCATGAACAAGCCATCGGCTCATAAGGAGCAATTCCGTCGTGTAGTCCGCTATTTAAAACGTTGGAAAAATTTTAAATTTTCTAGTTTGGGACACGCGGAACCGCCAAGCATTGGCATCACGCTCATGGCAGCCGATTATTACTATAACCATCCTTATACAATCGACGAAAACAATGATATTAAATCTCTAATTAACGTATGCGAATACATTGCTAGCGAATTCAACTACATTGGTACTACTTCTACCGGGAAAATTCTTTATAGAATCCGTCACTACTTGCCGTTTACATTAAGATTTGAGCACCCCTCTGACGTTTTCAGCAAAATGTCTGATGTCCAATGTACCGATTTCAAGGAGAAACTTGATAAGTTGATCTCTGACCTGAAATCCGCAAGAGATGAAGCCGATGAAGTCGAGCAATGCAAAATTCTGCACCGTATTTTCGGGGACGATTTTGAAGTTCCCGATGCCAAGGATGTTTCAAAGCCTCAGCGCAACTACATTCCCTCCTCAAGTGCATCTGGAGTTTGACAATGACTACTACGGAAATCCATAATTTTCTACTCGACGAGCCTTCTGTCTGCGATATTTCCGTGCAAGAAAATAAGCAGTATAAAAAGCATTCATATCTCTATGTTATCACCTGCGGACTCGTTGTAGAGACAACTCAATTTCCACTAATAATCGGTATTCCGGAAGATTGGGAGCAAAACCTTTTTGATTTCTATATAGGTGATGACTTTAGCCGACCTTTTCTTCCTCACGTTGAAACATATAACAAGCTCTGTCTTTTTGACCTGGAAGGCGCTCTTATCGATCAGGATTTTTTCGGACTTCTAAGCCAGTGCATTCATAAGGCCATTACTCTCCTATCCGATGGACTAAACGAAAAGAATAAGATCGATCTAATCCACGAGTTTTCTTCTTACTGGAACGCTTTGCCCAATAGCCTATACTCATGTTGTACAGCTCAGTTTTCTTCTGGCATTGGCTCCCTTCGCTACGTTAAGAAAGTTGTACAGCAATCTCGTTCAAGAACGGATTCCTACAAATTTTTTATATCGGAAGATTGCGGCGCCTTTTCCGATTGGGGAATAAATGAGACGCAAAAAATCGGAGGATTTATCTGTCTATCGCCCAAGGAATATCTTTATCCGCCTGACCCTCGGAATGAGCTTTCTCTTTCCTATATTAACGATTTACTTCGGCAAGTACCAAGCCCAAAATTACGAACGTCGTTTCGCAAAATCGGCTGTGATAAATTACTTGTGTTTTTTATTCATCAGCCTGATGAAACAGAAACTCTGCTTGGTGTCTTTGCTCCCAAAAGCGAATTCACAGAAGTAGATGGTTACTATCAGCTACGATTAGAGAACGGGACCACACTTTACCCATTAAGTATTCAGCGAGTAGACTCTAAGTATCTGTTGCAGAGAACTGCGCATAGTCAGGACTCGGTTCATCGTTGCCTAATTATTGGATGTGGTTCCATCGGTGGTTATCTCGCCAGTCAATTGGTCCAAAGCGGCATAAGTGATCTCACATTAATTGATCCTGATAAAATAACTCCCGAAAATATTTATCGGCACTATTTGGGCCGCGCTTATATTGGACAATACAAGGCAGAAGCTCTAAGTAATAGGCTACATACAGATATTCCAAATTTGAAAATCAAGCCTATTCCGCAAACAATACAATATGCATTAGAAAATTATGATATCAACTTTTCTCAATTCAGCATTATTGTTTCCGCCACTGGGAACCATAATGTTAATCGTTGGATAAATCGACAACTTATTTCTGCGCATATACAAGTTCCAACTTTTTATGTATGGAATGAGCCGCTTGACCTCGGTTGTCATATTGCCATTATAAACAACGATGGGACCGCATCATATGAAAACTTATTTTACCACGATTCCACATCGGGCGATCTTTATGACTTAACGGCCTATTGTGCTCCAGGTCAAAAAATCACACGCCAAGTTTCTGGCTGCTCAAATTCCTTTGTTCCATACGCTGCCACCGTCTCAATCAAATCGGCAGCTCTTTGTGTAGATAGTATTTTTGCTTACTTTGATCAACGTTATCGCCCTAACTCGGTCATTTCACTAAAAGGTGATGCGTTTTATTTTAAGAAGGCAGGATTTAAAATATCTCCTGTTTTCCTGGCCCAAAATGACTCTATGCAAGTCACACCACTTGACCAGCTAGTTCCGCTTGATGGGGTAACGTCATGACTTTTTCTTACCAAAACTACAAAATAAAAATTTCTAAAAGTGTTTTGGAGCAAATATATCAATATCGTCAGACTGGTTTTCTCTCCAGCGAGAGTGGCGGTGTTTTGATTGGTCGGCAAATAATATCCACAGGCAATTTGATTATAGACCATTGCACTGTTCCAATGCCGTTAGACGTCTGTAAAAGAACTCGTTATTTACGAAAAGATCCGAAACATATTGAATTTTTTACTACTTTACGTCAGCGTGAAAACAATATTTACGCATACGTTGGTGAATGGCATACTCATCCCGAGCTCATCCCTTCTTATTCGTCCATGGATTTGCGCAACTGGCAAAGGATTGGCAAAGAGAGTTCTATGCCTCACTTTCACCTTATTGCTGGAACAAAAGCTTTTCGTATTTGGAAATTCGATCCTACACATAGAACTGTTTGCGAACTCAAAACCATACTCTGGGATAAAATTCATGAATACGAATGCTAACGTCATAGGGGGCCAAATATGAAAGCTATTGAGAAAGCTACTGCTATTTTTTTAAGTTTTGAGTCTTTTTTCTGCAAACATTTTAAAAGAAAACTCACATATGTAATCGGGGGCGTATTTATATGTCCTCTAATCATAAATTTAAGTCTCGAAAAATTAGTTTCTGGATTAACTGACGCCATTCCCACTTTTAGCCCCCTTAATAGTATTCTTGCCGAAGCTTCTTCATCAGAATCTTCTTTTTTCGATTTTATAAGATTGCCCCAGCTTTTTATTCCATTTTGCATCCTTGGTGGTATAGGGGCATTAATTTTAGTACTAAATTATTTCCTTAAGCCGCCTGCTTATCGTATTATTCACTATTCCATGGATAACTCTGGACTTGCCCCCATTGATCCAGATATTCAAAAGAAATATCACATATTCCCCCTGGAGATAAACTTGTCCCCGTTTTTAATGTCACCTACATTATCCGAAGCCAATGCTTGCAGAGCAATATCAGCTCAAACAAAACTATTAGATCAGTGGAAAAAATTATATAAACCAGGTATTCCTGTCTACTATACAGGAATTGCCCACACTCCTTTTATCTTTCTCGCTGGATACACAGTTTCAGACCGTATTGCAAAAGTCATGGCTCTCCACAAAAGTGTCAATTCCGAATTCTTTAAAAAGCTTAACGATGGAACTCAGATCACATCAAACAAAGACCCTTATGTTAAAGATGAACTCTTAGATTTTTCTTCACAAGAAGGGCAAGACAAAAACCAAGATCAATTACTCGTCACATTTGAGACAAGCTTTGAGATTAGGGACAAAGACATTGAGTGTTTTAAATCCAAATCCAATCGAATTTTACGCTTTTCTTTCAAATCACCCGTGCTTTTAGAACGCGATTCAATCGATACTGTTTTGCTACAGTCCCAATGGTGTTTCTTCTTCTGGGAAAAACTTCGGCGGCGTTGCAAAGACTTACAAATAAGTACCGTTCACTTGGTCATCTCATCCTCCTCCGATTTAACATTTCTTCTTGGCCAATGGTATAAAAACACCTATGACCCCGAAATAATCGTATACCACTATTGTAGGAATGCCACTCCACCGTATCCTTGGGGATTACGCATTGGTTCTGATGTTTCTTATGTAAGCAATAGTTAAAGGGAATTTTCACCATGTTAATCCGCGTTTGCTGCCTATACCGAGTTTCTACAACGGCCCAAGCCGATCATAATGATATTCCCATGCAGCGAGAGGCGTGTCAGGAATACGCGCGGGAGCACGGGCTGTGGATCATCAAAGAATACCAGGAGCGCGGCATTTCGGCGTTCAAAACCCCAGCTGAAGATCGAGACGCCCTGCAGAAACTGCGCGAGGACGCGCTCGAGAAGCGTTTTGACATCCTGCTCGTCTTTATGTTCGACAGGATCGGGCGCCGAAGCGACGAAACGCCTTTCGTTGTCGAATGGTTTATTAAGCACGGCATCCGCGTCATCAGTGTCAAAGAGGGCGAACAAATTCTGGACAGTCATACAGACCGTCTGCTCAACTATATTCGCTACTGGCAGGGTGAAGGAGAATCTAAAAATACCTCCCTGCGCATCCAGACACGGCTTCGTCAGATGCACCAGGAAGGTTATTATACCGGTGGCCCTGTTGCTTACGCTTTTCAACGTATTCGAATTTTAGACCCTTTAAATCGTCAGTTCGTCCCCCTTGCGGGATTCTCACCATATACAGCCCACTACATAATCTTCGACAGCCTGTACCTCTACAAACATTTCCACAGCTAAAACTGTTTGGGTCGAATTTTTGCTCTTCAGCCTAGCTATCCGACATTTTCACATGACGATGCTACTCACGCCGTAGGCAGTTTACGTGTGCCCCTTTGTGGTGTTAGCCACTCATTTGAGCAACATTCCATTAGTTGTATCAATAAATAATATTGACCCTGCGACCTGTTAAGCCGCAGAACGTCTCGCCCTGTAGAACTCGTCGCAGAAAATCCAGGTACGGTGTCCCCGCTTCCAGTTCTGAATCACGCGGTTGTAGATGGCGTCCAAGGTCACCAGCATTCCGAGGGGCATCAGCTGTTCGCCCAGCTCCCGGATATCGTAGGCGATAATCCGTGCCTTGGTATCCACGTTGGTGGGCTGGGCAAAGGTGCCCAGGGTGCCAGTAATGAAGAGTTCCGAGGAAAGGGCCAGCCCCTGTGCTTCCGGTTCCGGCTGCATCTTGAGCAGACGGTAGAAGTCTTTCAACGTGGGGACTGCGCCCTTGTACCCGTTGCGGACATAGGGCATATAGACCTGCTCCGTGCAGCGGCCCAGGATGGATTTTTCCTTGGCGGTGACCAACCTGCTGCCGATCAGCTGCTCAAACAGGCTCAAGACAAACTCGCTTTTGGACACAATGGGGTTGCGCTCATCGCCATAGGCGCGGTCCATATCCAGCGCATTGATGTGGGTGTCGGAAGTGGCCGAAATGCGGATGACCTCGCCGCCGAAGGCTTCCACCAGATGTCCGAATTCGGATTCCACATCCAGGATCAGGATATCATCCTCCGTGGACAGGGCAATCTGGGCGATTTCTTCTTTGGCGCTCATGGACTTGCCGGAGCCGGACACGCCCAGACGGAAGCTGTTGCCGTTGAGCAGCTGCCGGCGATCCACCACGATGCGGTTCCGACTGACGGTGTTCTGACCATAGTAGAGTCCCTTGGGCTGCATGATTTCCTGGGCGCGGAACGGGATGAGTACCGCCGTACTCTCGGTGGTGAGGGTGCGCAGCGCCTCGATGCGCCGCAGCCCGTAGGGCAGCACGGTGTCCAGTCCATCCCGCTGCTGCCAGCGCAGGGTGGAAAGCTGGCACAGATGCTTGCGGGCAACGGAGAGCAGCGACTCGGTGTCATCATCCAGCTGTTCCTTGCTTCCCGCCATGTGGACAAGGGTGACCAGACCAAACATCATCCTCTGGTCGCGGGTGGTCAGATCATCCAGCATCTCCTTGGTTTCCTTGCGCTGAAGTTCCATGTCGTAAGGTACAATGGCCGACCAGTTGTTGTTGGCGTTCTGCTTCCGCTGCCAGTTGGTTACGTTGGTTTCCACGCCCAGCAGCGTGTTCTGCAGCTGACGGGCGGCCTCATCGGTGGGGATGGGCAGAATGTCGATGGACAACATCAGTTCCCGATCCAGGTCGCAAAGTTCCGACACAAAGCTGTCTTTCAGGTAGCTGGCGAAGTCCTGAAGATAAAGTACACGGCCCACGCGGTCATCGATCTTGAAATGGTCAGCAGTGAACTCCATACTGCTGGGGCACAGCCAGTCTTTGAAATGCTGGCCCCTCCGAGCCTTCTGGTGGATATCAAACTCAGCTGCAGGCGGGTCCGCCGGGCGGAAGAAGTCGCGGAAGACCCGCAGGCGTTCATTGAGAGACAGTTCCTGCGCCAGAGAGGACAAAGCCGCCAGCTTGGTGGTCAGATCAGTGCCGACGCGGGCAAAGTAGGTACGGGCTTCCTCGATGTTGCGCTTGACGACGCTGATGGTAAGATACCGCTCCCGGACAATGCTGTTGTTGCTCTCGGTGACCTGGGCTCGCAGCATCTCGTTGAATTCTTCGCGGTAATTGTCCAACCCATCCTCCTTGAGAGGCAGCAGGACAGACCGTTCGAATTCTTCCTTGTTGATCCGCCGGTTGTACAGAGTGATCTTGGCCGAGGCACCGGAGTCCAGTGCGTTGAGCAGGTCGCAGTAGTCCAGGAACATTGCCGTCTTATCTTCTTTGCCGGCAATGGAATAGTTGATATCGGTGAACGACCAGGTCTTGGAGAACTGATGGCCCACCTGAAAAATTCCGTCCGCCCAAATGCGGCGGATGGGAATGCAGTCCTGCACACTGCGCGGAATGCGGAACTTGATGCGCTCCTGTTTCCGCGCTTTGGACAGGGTCTTGATCAATGGCGCTTCTCCTTACGGCTGCGCTTTTTCTGTTTAGGCTTCTTCATACGCATCCCTCCCTGGATTGCATCGTAGTAATAGCTGTTGGAACGATAGACCAGCCGTTTGGGGCTCAGGAGCTCGGATTTGAACCACGCCCAGAACAGCTGCTCAGCGGTCATGCTGTGATAGGAGAAAAATCCGCAGGCCGCGAAAGGTGCGGCGGCCAGGATGCAGACCCAGCCGATTTCCTCTGTTCCCAGCAGCGGACGGAGCAAAAAATAAACGCCCACTGCCACCCCGAGGGCCAGCAGTGAGCAGATAAACTGCCGGGTGTTGAGACCGAAGAAGATGGTCTCATGATAATCCCGGACTTCTTTGGGGATTTTGATTTCGATACGCGTCACCTCTGATTCTAATGGGAAAGGGGCAGCCAAACATAGCTGCCCCTTCGGTTTACTCTATATCTTCTTCTGTTTCCTCCGGTTGGAACGAATGTCCCAGCAGGATGCGGATGGTATCACGCCGGCCATACAGCACCCGAACCACCTGTGCGGTGGTGTGTGTACCAATGTAAAATGCCACGTAGTTACCACTGGTCACATAGCGATACCCTGTGTCCACTCCGTTATACTGTAAAGGCGCCCCTGATAGGGGGAATTGTTCCAACTGGCGAACCGCCTTCAGGATGCGCTCAACAGTACGCCGGGCGGCTACTGGGTTACCCAATTCCGTTTCGATATACTGCCGGATATTCAGCATATCCTGCTGTGCCAACGGAGAAATCTGTACCTTCGCCATATTTCACCCCAGCAGCATCTTTTCCACATCGTCCAGTGCGAGCCAACCTTCTTCCTGACCGGACCGCACGCCACGGGCCAGTTCGGTCAGCAATTTGACCATTGCCTGGCTTTTCTCATACTCCTGAATATCCATCACGGCATAACGACCGCGGCCGTTTTTGGTCAAGAAAACCGGTTCCTCGGCCGTGACATCCCGCAAAACTTCATTGTAATTGCGCAAATCAGAAATCGGTTTGATATTCGGCATAGAGAACACCATCCTTTCTGCCATCTAGTATAGCAGAATCTTGAGCCAAATTCAACGAATAATTTTAAGAACTATCTTTCGCAATCATAGTCCCATGATCTCCTTGACGATCCGGTCGCATCCTTTCACCGCGCCAACCAGCACCAGCAGGTTGAAAGCCAGTTCTCCCACATAGGTCCAGACGGCGGTCACCACCGATACGCTGGTATCCACAGCGGGCGGACTAGAGGAAACAGCGGAGAAGATAATGCAGGCCAGGGCGATGACCACGCCCTGCAAACAGACTCCGGCGTAACTGCGCAGGAAGTTCTTGCCCACATTGGATGTAGGTTCCCCCGCAAAGGACGAAAGCGGAATGGGCGCAATGGCAGCGTACATCCAAAGGGAAAACATCCGCCCGTACACGGTCAAGATCATCACAAAGGACAACACGGTGATGAGCAGCCCGCCAATCAGCGTAACGGCCCAGAGCGGGATGGAGTCCCAGAAGCCCACCTCATTGATGGCGTCGATCAGCTCTTGGGGCAGTGTAACCGCACTCATTCCGGATACGCCGGATTGGTTAATCACCGTGGATACCATTCCTTGCATGATCTGGAAGATGGCCAGCATCAGATCCAGTCCGTAGGTCACGGCTGCTTTGGCCAGGGCGAAACGGATAAATAGTTTGAGGGCCTGTTCGGGGCGTTTGGCCTCCACGAAGGTGCCACAGGTCTTGACCACACCGGCTGCGAAGAAGAGCACCAGCAGCCCGTAGCCAATGGCTTGCAATGCCCCGTGGATACCCACCATCACGGCCCATACCTGACCATCCTTGAAGGTCTGCGGACTCTGAGTCAGCAGCTGCCAGATCTCTCCCAGCTTGTCATTCCAGGTTGTCAGGGCAGCATTGAGGTTGCTTACGATCCAGCTGTCACCCACGGTGCATCACCTCCCCTCCTGATATATTTTGGTGCATCAAACTCCGGTGCCGACGATCAGGTCCAGGATCTCTTTGGCAAAGGTGATGATGATGCCGCCTGCCAGCGTCAGGAAGCCCTGGCTGCGCTGGCTGGGGTCATGGCTCTGCAGCGACAGGCCCACCTGCACAATGCCCCAGCCCAGCAGGATCAGGCCGATGGCACGGATGATGGAGAAGATGAAGGTACTGAGGTTGTTGACCACAGTCAGCGGATCACCGTCGGCAAACACCGGCGTGGCGGCACAGCAGACCAGAACCAGAGCTGCATACAGCGCGAAGGCGCGGCGGGTCAGACGTTTGGTGCGGAGCATATCAATCTTGTTGCGATGCATGGGCATCCCTCCTTGGATAAGTAAACATGGGTTTCGGTTGTTCGGCTGCCGGCAGGAAATCGTCCATGTCCAGCAGTTCGTAGTTTTCGGCATCGCCCACCAGATCCTCGTGAGCATCCGGTGCGGCGGTGTAGTCATAGAGCGGCGCGCCGCCATCTTCGGTGAATCGGATGTTCGGGTGCCGGAGCAGGTTGTACTTCCAGTCCATGACCGGACGTTCCCCGCGCACAAACAGCAGCGCCTTGTCGTTGGAAAGCAGGCGCACTTCGTCGGGGGTCATCAGGTCGCGGGCTGCTTGCTGGTGGCTGGTACTGCTACTGCCGCTGCGGCCTCGGGAAAGGCTTCGGCTGGTGGTTTCCACCGTTTCCTTGCCGATCAGCTCAGACACATACTTGTGTGTACCTTGTTCGTTGCCGCCCAGGTAGAGAAATTCATCGCACAGACCCACCAGCGATTCCCAGCTGTCCTTGTACATGGCTTTCAGCTGGGCAATGTTCTGCACAATGATAGAGCAGAAAATGCCGCGGGAGCGCATGGTCGCCAGTGCTGACAGGAAACTGTCCTTGGGCAGTGAGATGTTGGGGAATTCGTCCATCAGGCAGTGGACCGGCACCGGGAGCCTTCCCCGATGAATACGATCCGCCTGATAGAAAAGCGTCTGTATCAGCTGGGTGTAGACCATACCTACCAGATAGTTCAGACTCTTATCGGAATCAGGAATGCAGCAGAACAGAGCCACTCGCCGTTCTCCCAGATCGTCCAGATGCAGTTCATCGGTCATGGTCAACCGGGCAATCTGCGGCAGGTTGAAGGCAGCCAGCCGGACGCCGACACTCACCAATATGGACTTGGCGGTTTTGCCGGCGGCCTGCTTGTAAATGCCATACTGCTTGACCGCAATGCTTTCCGGGTCACGCATGGCCAGACGCTCGAAGAGGATATCCAGAGGCGACTCGAAGTTTTCATCCTCCTCTTTGACCTGAGCACTGCCCAAGAGTTCCATGACCATGCCGAAGTTCTGTTCTTCCGGCGGGGCCTCATGCAACAGGTACAGCATGAGGGCCTGAAGCAGTGCAGTTTCAGATTTCTCCCAGAACGGGTCAGAGCTCTGCGCGTGGGGAGGCGTGGTGTTCTGGATCAGATTGGTGATCAGCTGCAGCACCTCTTTGTCATCCCGCACATACCGGAATGGGTTATAGCAAAAGGACGCATCCGGGTTGAGCAGATCGAACACCCGGACTTCATAGCCTGCTCGCTGAAGAAAGCCACCGGTTTTGCGCAGGATCTCTCCTTTGGGATCTGTGATCACCATAGAACAGCCAGCTTCCAGCACATTGGGAACTGCATATGTCCGGGTCTTGCCGGCGCCGGAGCCGCCCACAACGAGTACGTTTGTATTGTGCTTGTGCTTATAGCCATCCACACCGATGCGGAAGTTGCGCGTCATCAGCAGGTTGGGACCTTGGGTATCCCGGTAGCGGCGGTTGAGTTCTTTGGCATTGCCCCAGCAGGCAGAGCCGTGTTCCTCCCCGGGGCGCGTGTTACGGTGTTCACTGGACACGGCTAGGGCAATTACAGCATACAAGCCGGTGAAGATCAGCAGGAAACGAGGGGTCTGGCTGCTCCACGCAAGAGGAAGCGGCTGCGCCAGCATCTCATTGCAGGCGCTCAGCAGCTCGGATAGGTTCATGCCGGGCTGCCAGCGCATGGCCAAGGCAACTGCGGCCCACCAGATCAGCGGAAGAGGCAGCAGCCAGACCCACCAAGGGGTTGGTGTTTTCTGCAATCAGCACCCCTTCGCCATCAACGGAGCGATAGGATTTACAATCTGCTTTTTGATTCCATCAGCCACGTTCCATATTTCCTCTTGAACGCTTTGGCGAAGCGCTTTGATGCCTTGTCGGCGGAGCCACTTCGTAAATGCTTTCCAACACTTCTTCCAGCAGTTTCTTTTTGAATGGATTCTTGAAATCACTGGAACTGCAATATACAACACCGTTTTCACCAATGGTGCATAACAGTTTCATATTTCCGGGCACCTTGTCATGACGAACTGCCAGTTCTCCTTCCTCTGTGATATGTGTGGAAAAGCCACGTTTTTTTAAGGCTTCTGATACCGCCTCATAAAATTGCTGCGATGCTTTGTCCTTCATCGCACATCCCTCCTCCTTTCGCGAACCATCGTTTTGGCGCTTTCTGCGCCGCCTGAACGCTGCCTCTTGCCGGCTTCCCAGTCTGTCCGCTTTTTCCACAGGGCAGGAAGGGCGTGCGGCTGGGCGGGGTCCACCTTTGCGGTATCGATGGTGAGCGTCTTGGCCAGTTCTTCGGCCAAATCCTCTTTGGGTTCGTCTTTGTGCTGGGCCGAGAAGAAATCCCTGGGGATATTGCTGCGCTGCAGCCGGTACTCGATCTCGGTCTGCAGCATCTGGTGTTCCAAATCCTGGTCAAACCCACCCACATCGTATCTTCGGATCAGCGCACGGTTCATGCAGATGCGCTCCACCTGCTGCGGCATATCCTTGCAATCTGGATAACGGCGGCGCAGTGCCTGGCCGTCAGGGGCATCGGGTCGAAACAACGCAAGATACTTTCTGCCGGTATAGGCATACATAGCGATATACCCGCAGAGCTCCCACTCAGCTTCTCCGAAGGGCACCCGCATCCTGGCCAGATGTTCAGGATCGGCCAAGGCAGACAAATACACGGCCCGCCCCTGCATGACCAGCCAAGCGCGAAAATCCATAAAGCGGTCATCGGAAGTTCCATAGTTGATAATAGAGGCTGCCGTGCACAATTTGGGGGTATTGGCCAGCTGCATAAAGGCTTGCTGTAGACGGTACCATGCAAAGAAGTCTCGGTCAGGCAGTCGGGTCAGCTCCCAAAACAGTGCCTCCATCATGGAGGCTTCATTCTGCGGATTGGCCACCTGTTGTGCCCGTTCGATCAGGCTCCAGAAATCTTCGGTATTCAAGAACATCCCTCCTCATCAAATAGAAAATGCCAGGGAAAATTTCCCTGGCAGGATACAGATAGTACTTCAGCGTGTATGCCCGAAGAGTCGAAACGGCACTTTGGCGCGCAGCAGATTGGCAAGAGCCGCATCGGCGGCATCGGTATAACCGCCACTGGCAATGCGCTGGTTGCGCAGGTCATTGAGGGCATTCCTTGCCAGCAGGTATTCGGCATCACCCAGGCACAGACGTCCGGGTGCCGTGGCATCGATGCGCAGAATCAGCCGGCCGATTTCGGTATAGGATTTGCCCTTGTACTTTCTCTCGCGGTACTGCGCATGGAGTGCGCGGATGAGGATGCTTTTGTCGTTCCGGTCCATCTTCATAACGCGTTCGCTCATGGGGGTTCCTCCTTATGGTTCGTTTTACCGAAACAGTATCACACACGGGTGCAAATAGCCATCCCCCAAATGAAAACAAACGGAAAACTTTTACCCGCGTACCGGACCGTCGCGGCGGATTCGAATGGGCGATCTGGGCATAGGCGAATGTTCCTTGCGGGCGGCCAGAATGGCGCGGATTTCTCCCAATTCCAGTCGGACGCTGGGGCGTCTACCCTGGGCCCGTACCTGGTCGGCGCGGAATCCGGGCCACATAGGCGGCGATTTCTCGCTGCTGTTCGAGGAATGCGTGGACGGAGGGACGGGTTCCGGCTCCGTCTGGCGACGGGCCGGGAAAGGAAAAAACGGTGCTTCCTCCTTCTGAGGCTCTTTCTGCGGCGTGTCCGGTGCTTCAGTGGGCACAGCCTCCATGTCCTGCGCCACCTCGTCCACCGCTTCTGCCATGCCGGTGTCCACCACATCCAGCTGCAGGCGGTCAAAGATCCGATTCACCTTGGAGGCATCGTCAGCCAGAATTGCGATTTCGATATGGTCGGGATCGGTCTTGTCCCGCATCGGGACAAACAGCAGGCCGTGCATCTTCGCTTCATGGGCGAACTCCCGCATCCGATCTTTCTCCACCGAGAAGAATTTTAACGGCTTGCCTTCCCGCAGCAGGCGAACCAGGCGGGTTTTGCCATGGGTCTTTTTCTGATCCTGAAGCACCGCGGCCACAAACTTGGCAAAGGTGATCGCCGCCGATCCCGAAAGACGCAGGGCAACCTCGGTGCCCTCCAGCGAGTAGCGAACGACCTGATCCGCCGGTTCTGCGCCGTAGTTCATCTGGCTTCTCCTTTGCGCTGATGCGTTTCTTTGGCCTTCGGACGGCTGATCACCTCAAAGGAATCCGTTCCGGGCAGAAGGCTCAGAGCCCGTCCGTTGTCCCAATTCATGACCAGTTGGCCTGCATCATCCACGGCCACCACCGTGCCGGTTGTTCCGGGCGGAATGGGCTGGGGATCGTTGGGCATATTCAGCAACCGCACGCGGGTACCGGGCGGGTAATGATCACGGGCGTATTGGCCCCGGTAATTCCATTGATTCGCGTTCATGGGCATTACTCCTTTCCTGTTCGGCACGGCGCTTTTCTTCTTCCTGGCGCTGTGCCATTTCCAGCGAATGTTCTTCGATTCTTTTGCACAATTTGATGGTCTTGCGCAGTTCCCGCAGACGTTGGGTAAGCAGCGGGATTTGGTCACTTTTCGGATCGGTCTTGTACAGGCGATTGCGCTCTGCGTTCAGCTGCCGCACCTCCGCTTCCGTTTTGGCCCGGAGATCTCGCAGCTGCGCCAGAGTGCGGATGTCCCAGTGCATCAGAAATTCGTACTGTTCAATTCGCTTGTCGAGCTGGCGGATTTCCTCCCGCACGGCCGGGGATGGATGCCACGGCTTGCGGCGGAAAACGCCCAGCATATAAAGTTCCCGATAATAGAAAACGCGCAAGCCTTTGAGCTTGCGCGCTTTCCGGTAGGTTCCGTGCAGCCGGGTATGATGGACGTGCGGTTCTGCAGGGTAGTTTTTCTGCGAATAGAGGATGCGCTGTTTGATGGCCTCCGGGGTATACTGCTTTCCTAAAGTTTTGAAACGTACAAACCGTTCTTTGCCCGGTGGGCGCAAGGTTGGATACTTTCTTCCCATACGGATCTCATACCCCAAAAATCTGCGTTTGGATATCCAAACGCTATGCTAGCAAAACCGTCTGCCAGCAGGTGAGAGGCCGTCCCCTCCCCTGTCAGTCGGTAAGGATCTCTCCTTTTTCGGCGGCCTGCAAAACGCCATCCAACGTGGTGAGGACCTTGCTGTATTTCCTGGCAAGGCCCACTTCCGCGTTGGTAGTTGCATCCGAATGCTTGCCGCAAACCACCAACACCGTGCAGCGGAGCAATTTGTCCCGCACGATTTCATTGAACGCATGGCGTTCATCGGGTTTTTCCAGCACAATGAACTGCCCATCCTGCAGACGAGGGCAGACCGGCACATACCCGCACTGGAAAATCGTGCGGCAATAGCCGCGTAAAGTCTTGGAGTTGGTGTCATTGGTGGCGCACACGTAGGCCCAGGGACGTTTCATATCGGTTCTCCTTCCAAAAATGAGGCGGAGTGAATCTTAATAAGATTCACTCCGCACGGTTCTTTCTGTCAGTGAATCTTGTTAAGATTCACTCTGCGGCTCCAGCGCCTGCTTCACACGCCGGGTGCCAAGCTGGAAGTAGGCGTCGGTAAGTTCGATGCCCACCGCTTCATAGCCTTCCTGCACCGCAGCCAAAATGGTGGTGCCGGAACCGGCAAACGGGTCGAGGATTCGGCCACCCGGTTCACAGATCTGCACCACATCCCGCATGAGCTGCAGGGGCTTTTCAGTCACATGGATGCGGTTTGCAGGGTTGGCCTGACGAAATACCCCCGGCAAACACCCCACATTGCGCTCCAGCGGCATCTTGCCGTTGGAACCCCAAACGATAAACTCGGCCTGCTGACGGAAGCGCCCCCGCTGCGGTCGGCCGGACGGCTTATCCCATACCGCGATTCCTCGCCAGGTCCACCCGGCCCACTGCAGGGCATCGGTCATGGAGGGCAGCTGCCGCCAGTCGATGAACAGACAGATGGGCGCACCGGGCTTGCAGGCAGCACGCACCATCTGAAGCCATTCGCACATCCACCGGGTCCAACTGCGCTGGTCCATCTGGTCACTGTCAAAATCCGGCAGTGCCTTGTCGCCGCGCAGACTGCTGTACTTCTCAGTGGTGGAACGGTTCTTGGCCGTCTGGCTGGCACCGCCGCTGGCATAGGGCGGGTCGGTGATAACGGCATCGAAGACGTTTTTCTCAAACTGCGGAACGATCCGCATCGCATCGCCGTGCAGGATCGTCCAGTGATCCCCGCCCCGATGTTCGGGCATGGCAAAATCGTTGGAGGTAAACAACGTGGTCTGATGAAGAGTATTCGTCAAAGGCATCATCCTTTCTATTGTTCAGCGTTCAGGCGTTTTCGGCGGCTTGACCTGCTCAATGCTGTACAGCCGCACATGAGTCCCGTTGATGGCCAGGACACTGTTGGTAGGGTTATCCACCGTGTTTCCCGGCAGGATAAAGGCATCCGCCCCCAGATAAACGGCACCGGCTACAACGCCCATCACGGTGGCATGGCCTTCTACGAGGGGTACTGCTCCGGTGATCTGATTTTTCCGAATAACGGCATCGCCGCAGACGACGGCCCCTTCCTGCGCTGTTCCGCCGGACATCACGGCCCGGTCACGGACGCGGGCCTGGCCGCCGACTTCAGCTTCATTGGAAATGAGGGCTGAACCGCTTACCCGGGCCTGCCCGGTCAGGAAGGCACCGGTCGTCACGATGGCGCTTTCGCAGCAGATAGCCTCTCCATAGATCCAGGCACCATCGTTTTCCTGAGACAGATTTTCCTCGCTCTGGACATAACCGCCCAGGGTACCGGGGCCAACGGTTTCGCTTACCCGCTGCAGGGCCCGGATGCGGTGCAGGCTGGGATCTTTGGGATGCGCGATGTCGGTGATCTCATACTTCTTCGAAGGGGTGACTTCCTCCACCGTGAAGTCGAAGTCGTGGTCCTGCCAGAAGTGCACATACAGCAGGCCATCTTCGGTTTCGATTTCCCGTTGCTCGAAGCCCTCGCCCCAGCCATCCGAATACTGGCCGCTCAGGTAGTCCATGAGCTTGTCCCAGCCGGGTTCCGAAAGATCTTCGTCCGCTCGTACCGTAGTGCAGCCATAAAGCCGCCCGTTCCAGACCTCCACCGAGGGTACCAGACTCCGAACGTGCTGTTTGACATATTCGCTCTCATAAAAGTATTTCATGAGATCTTCGGTGCCGTTGTCGGTGTAGGCAGCGACCGCTTTTTCAATGTCTTTCGCATAGGGCAGCAGTTCCTCGCCGTTGTATTCGTCGACGGAATCTTCGTATTCATACTCTCCGGCCTGGTACAGTTCACCGGTCAGCGGAGAGTACATCTTGAAAATGCGTTCACTCAATCGCATCACCTCCGTTGTAATCATCGCGCCAATTCGGTGCGATGTCTGGTGCAGGCTCGCCTTGCCTGCTTGATTTGTTTGGCAAGATCGGCATAGTCCCCGCCCTCGATCTGCGGCAGGCACAGGGATACTTTGTACTTACCGCCGAGATTGCGGGCAATGGCCAGCGCGGCGTTGTGTCCCGGTTCATCATTGTCCATACACAGCTGGATGGTATCCACATCCGGGTGCTGGCGCAGGAATTCCACCAACGCCACCGGCGTCTTGATCTCCACGTTTTCCTGCTCCGGGGCATAGATTCCGCCCAGGGATAGCCGGTACTTGTCTGCGGTATTATCTGAGAGGGTCATCTCTGCCATGGCATCAATGGCTGCTTCAAACACAGCCACCGTGGTGGACGGGTGCAGCGGCGGGATGCAGAAGCCGTACCGCTTGTCGCTGCCCGGCGTTTCAGCCTTGAACGGGCGGCCATAGGAGTAAGTACCGCGCAGGGCTGCATACCGAGCCGTGCCGGTTTCATCCTTGCCAACAAACACACAGTTGTGGTATGGAAGGCTTTCATATACGAGGCCACGGTCCACACAGTAGCTGAGTACCACCGGGGAGATACCTCGCCCGCAAAGGTATGCAACCACCCGGGCATTGTTGGGTGCCGCAGGCGGGAGGGAGAAAACCGGTCGCTTCTGCTCTACCGCCTCATGGGGGACCGGGATATATCCGGGCACCTCATCACAGAGCATCCGCACAGCTTCCACAAACCCACACTGCTCCACGTGGACGAGATAATCAAGAGCAGATTTGCCACCGATACCCCGGCTTTTCCAGTGCCAGATGCTGGACTCCCCATTGATCTTGAAGCTGTCGTGGCTGCGCAGCTCAAACTCACCGCGGGCGCTGCTCTTGACCAGATCCGAGGAACGATACCGCCGCAAGAATTCAATGGCCGTCATCTTTTTGGCGGCGGCGATCTGTTCCTTACTGACGCCGGCCATCAGTCGATGGTGGCCAGCAGCAGACCGATCTTATCCACCCGTTCCCAGGGAAAGTCCTCACGTCCGAAATGTCCGCCGACGGCAGTGCGGGCATACATCGGCTGCTGCAGCTGGAGAGTTTCAATCATGCCCGCCGGGGTCAGGTCGAACACATGGCGAACTGCTGCTGCCAGGCAATCGTCCTCGCAGTAGGTTCCGGTACCGAAGGTGTCCACCGTGACCGCCATGGGCTTGGCCATGCCGATGGCATAGGTCAGAGCCACGCGACAGCGGTCCGCAATGCCGGCAGCCACAAGGTTCTTGGCAATGTACCGGGCCATGTATGCAGCGGTGCGGTCGATCTTGGTGGGGTCCTTGCCGGACAGCGCCCCGCCGCCCTGGCTCACAAACGGGCCGTAGGTATCCACCATGAGCTTGCGGCCCGTCAGACCGGTGTCGGCTTCCGGGCCGCCCACCACGAAGCTGCCGCTGGGATTGAGGATGACTTCCATCTGATCATCGGCAGGCATCCCTTTGAGGGCAGGCAGAATGATCTGGGCAAAGATATCAGCCTGGATCTCCTCGATGTGTACCCCCGCATCGTGCTGGACCGACAGCAGGATCTGAGCCACCCGCACCGGTTTGTCATCCTCATACTCCACGACCACCATGGCTTTGCCGTCGGGGCCGATGCCATGCACCGCATCGGTCATTCTGGCCAGGGTCAGCAGGCTGGTGAGGCGCTGAGCGATGACCACGGGCATGGGCATCAGTTCGGGCGTTTCGTTGCAGGCGTACCCGATCACGACGCCCTGGTCCCCTGCCCCGATGGCCTCGTCATCTTCGGGGCTGTCCGCAGGCACTTCCACTGCTCCCGCGATGTCCGGGCTCTGGGGATGCAGATAACAGTCGATCTGGAAGCCCTTGGGGTCATACCCCACGCTGTGCAGCACGTCCCGGGCAATGTTGAACACATCGGGGTTCGCTTCGGTGGTGATCTCTCCGGCCACAATGATATGACCGCGGGTGGCCATGACCTCACAGGCGACGCGGCTGGCGGGGTCGCCGGCCAGACACGCGTCCAGAACATTGTCTGCGATGAGGTCGCAGAGTTTGTCGGGGTGGCCTTCGGTGACAGATTCGGCAGAATAAAAAGTTCGCATAGCTTTCTCCTTTGTTTGTTGATGTGCGTGGTAAAACAAAAAGGCGCGCAGCCGGGAGGGCTGCGCGCCTGATACACTATGTGTTTTCTCATGGGTTATCGTTCAGGGGTTGACGTTTGTTTGGAGGGAGGCGTTTTCTCGCGGTGCTCTTCGGGGTTCATGACCTGCCGATAGCGTTCCGGCGAGCAGTTTTCCACAAAGATCGAGTCTCCCAGTGGATAAAACAGTTGCGGGTCATGGTACAGTGCTTCATACCGTTTGACTTGTTCGGGAGTCAGGCTGCAGAAGTCATCCTGCGTGAGACCGACCACAAAGAAGGTTCCGGCAATCACGTCATAGTCCCCCAGTGTTCGGTTGAAGGGAAGATTTTGCAGCTTGCCTTCATCATTGCAGACGATACAAGCATTATCCTTCCAGGGGTAAACGCATTCAATAAGTCCGCCGACGATGGCCTGTTCGGATTCCAAACTTTTTTCGATTTCCGCTTCCCGGGGATATTGTCCCGGCTCAACGATCAGTATTTTCATGTTCTATCCTCATATTGGGGGTCATCTTCAGGAGAAGTTTCCTCGGCATGACGGCGTTTGTAAAGCAGGATGCCAAAAGCAATGCCGGCAGCACCAGCCAAGGCGACCAACAGCCCCAGCGGCGTGTTATCTCCTGTCTGGGGCAGACTTGCAACCGGTTTGGGCGTAGGTACCGGTGTGCTGACCGGCTGCTCCGGTGTCGGTGTAGGTGTCGAGGACGGATTTTCCGGAGTATCGGGGCTGGGTGCATCACGCATGACCACCATGCCATCCTCCAACAGCGTCCAGTGGTCAAAGATCAACCAGTCCTTGCCGGTGCAGACATAGACATCCGCTTCGTTGAGCAGGTCGCCGTTTTCATCCTTGCGCTGCACCAACTTGAAGCGGATGCTTTCAGCCACTTCATACCCATTGGGCGCAGCCGTTTCGACCAGTGTGTAGATCTTGTCAAACTGCAATCCACGAATCTCAGTGGGCGTGTTTCCGCTGACCCACTGACGAACCACGTTGCCGTCTTTGTCCTGAATGGTAAGGGTTGCACCCGGCAGTTCCTCATCACCAGTGAGTGCCCGTTTGGACACATAGAAAGAGGTGGCATCATTCTCAAAGGTACTCTCCATCTCGATCACAGATGTTTCTGCTCCCTGATAGACGAACTCGAAAACCTGATCGGGTGCATCCAGGTAGTATCCCTGGGGCGGGCGCAACTCCACAATACGGTATTTGCCGCTGTTGGCGGTGGTATTTTCGGGGATACGAACACCTTCCATACCATAGAATTCGCCACGCATGGGGAAATCGCAAGTGAAAGTGGTATGGCCGTTTTCATCCGTGGGGGCCGAAGTAGCGATGAGATCACCGGCCCGGAACAAGAGGTCACCGGTTGCGCTGTAGATGTCATCCACCGTAATGAGGTTGTAGACGGCACCGGCAACCAAAGCACCGGTTTTGTTGTCCCGCTTATAGATGTCCAGCTGGGGCTTCACACGTTCATTGTGGAACTTCAGGACCTGGGCTTCGATCTGCGCATCGCTCGCATCCTTCACGTTGACGATTTCATAGTTCTTGGTTTCCGATGCGGAACCATCGCCGGGATTGCTGGTAATGGTCTTTGCCAGAACCACATCGTTAGTCTGCTTATCCCACTCAAAGATCACATCATAACTCTGCTTAGTACCAACAAATCCATAAGGAGCACCGGTTTCTTCGATATGGTAACTGCCCAGCGGCAGGGTGACAATTACTTCGCCCACCGTGCCATCATGGATGACCGAGAGGAAATCATAGGTGGAATTGGTGCGCCCCGGGGCAAAGGCAGCAATATCGCTGGTGCCATCGCCGGTGCGGACAACTGCTACCACATCACCTTTGGCGTACCAGAGAGTTCTGTTCCCGTTGGCATCTGTCTGGCGATCCTGGGTATAGATGTCCTCATTGGCCGTGATGGTATATTCGGCATACGGGATGGGCCGTTCCTCATACACAAAGTGGCCGGGCCGGGCTTCACCAGAGAATTCCGGATCAAAGGTGCCACCCTCGTCCTCCTGCCAGCCGGTAAGAACTTCGCCGGTCTTGCGGATTTTCAGAACACCCAGCGTTTCGCTGTTCTGGTAGTCCTCATCGATCACCAGAATATCCTGGCTGTCCTCGCTGTCATCTCCGGTGGCTTTGTACACACGGTCGGTAGTAACAGAAAAGTCCACATAGAAACTACCGTCCGCAAAATTGCCGGTATCGTCGATCTGCAGGTGGCCGTCCTCATACACTGCCGAGGCTGCCCACTCATTGAAGTACCCATTGGGGCCGTTGACTTCTACTAGACGGTAGTGGCCCAGAGGCAGTTTTTCGGGCAACACCAGCATACCGGTGTCATCGGTATAGAAGGTGTCTACATCCTTGGGCAGCAGCGGGTTGGTGGCATCGGTCATGGTGACCAGCTTGGCATTACCGTTCTCATCGTAGATGTGGTTGCCCTGCTCATCCATCCAATAGATCTGGAACGCGGTATCCTTGAGCAGAACGCATACTGCAAACGCGACAGTAAAGCCATTCACAAAAACCAACGATAATTCATTGAATAGCGTATCTGAAATGTATCACAAGCAACAATGGTAAGCCAGTGGTCAGTCGCAAAGAGATGCCAAAAAATCCAGCGTCTGTTTGGGCACCTCTTTCTCCGCAATCGGTTTCAGAGGCTCCTGGATCACGACTCCGTGCGCGAGCTCTTCCCGAATCACTTCCCGCAGCATCTGCTTGAACGCTTCCCGCTGTTCTTCGGCCAGGATTGCCCTGACCAGAAAATCTTTGCGCTGGTTTGCCGGCATCTGCTGCAGGCAGGTCCAGGCTCGCCGATGGTCTGGGATGCTGATCTGTGGCCGGAAAACGTATTGTGGCCGTTTCACCCCTTGCTCACCGCGCCCTGAACGCGGCCCAAGGCGCGCTCAAAACCGATAGCGTTCACCCGGTCGTCCAGCAGCGGAATAACCCGACACAGGCCGTCTTTGGGGCTGACGTGGCGCTTCACGATACAGGCCCCGCCGCCCAGCATGACCAGAGGCATGGCGTGAAGATCGAAGCCCGCTTCCATGACTGCGGAGAACAACCGCTCGGTATACAGCCGGCCCTGCTTGTTCACGATGCTGCGCACCTCGTCCGGCAGGCTGCAGGGCTGGCCTGCCAGTATCTGCTCGATCTGAGCATCGGTAAGCGAAAGTCCGGTTTCCTGGCGGACCCGCTCCCGGATCTCATCGATGCAGCGGATCATCCCCAGTTCCAGGCTGTGTGCCGTTTCCGCTACCGGCAGGGCGTTGTCGATCCGCATCAGATCCACCGTCCAGCCGCCGATGTCCATGAGCAGCAGCGACGGTTCATCAGTCAGCAGGTCCGGCTCAGCCATCAGGGCGGCAAAGCCCTGGGGAAACAGCTGCACATCCGCGATGGTGATGCTGTATTCCACACCCTCGTAGCGGAACTGAACCGGCTGGGAAGGACGAAGCAGATAGCTGCGGAACTTCGGCTTGTCCCGGCCATAGCTGGTCAGCGGCAGACCCGCGGCAATCCGGACCGTACACTCAGTGGGGGCACCTCGGCTGCGGATTTCCTGTGCCAACGCGGCCAGCGTCAGCAGGTAGTAGTTTTCGTTGATGGTTTTGTCGCGCTGAATAGGCTGCCGTCCGGTTCCGCAAACAAAAAAACACCCGCCGGACTCAAGGAGTCTCTGGCGGGTGTAAGGTTCGTGGCTGCCGTAGGCTGTCAGACCGGCTGGGAAAGAACAATGCCGCGTCTTGATGGCATAGTAGCCGTGATCAATGCCAATGTTCATAGGTTTTGCCTCACTTTCGTTTTTCGTTGAGATTTGCGGATCTATGTAAACGGCTGGTAGATAACTTTTCTTCCCAGCCGGTAAATTTATACTAGGGGGAGAGGTGTGGAGAGGGGGAAAAGCAAAAGGCCGCCCGGTTCCGGCATTGCCAGAAACCGGGCGGCTAAAAATGGGCACACTTGTCCCCTGCTATTTTAGCCCTTGATATATAAGAACAGCACAAACCGAAAAAAATCTTCATTGTATCGTTATTGTGGTTTGTACCACATTTTGGTACAAACCTCCCAAACATATCTCGGATTATGACAATCTTCCAAATACTAGTCGCCACAATTTTCAAACGTAAAGTCATTGAGATTCATTATTTCTATAACTCTATGCAATAATTACAAAGGGGTGTGGATTTTCCAATCAAAGTAATCCGCTTGAGTTATTACTCCGGCTTCAAGGAGTGATTTTTCGCTGCGCCAGCCTGTAAGAAAATTTTGGACAGCTTCATCGTGTATTACAATGCCAACGCACCCTTTTTCTGTCTGATTACAAGGTCGTAGACAATTTTCTGTGTTACAAAGAGACAATTCAATAAGGTTGGTATCGTCCATATCCAGCCAAAGCAGATTATGAAGCAACATTTGCAACGTTTCATCTGCTTCCAGGGAAAGCCTTTCCTCCGTCACGTCCAAGGCATGAGCTATTTTATTGAGTTGGTTACGTTTGGGCGTTCTATACCCCATCTCATATTGGGCTACGCGATTTGCCCCATTCTTTCGTAGCCCAATCCGCTCACCCAACTCCCGTTGAGTCATATGCTGGTGTTGACGAATTTGGCGAATTCTTGCCCCAATCTTCATGATCTGATGTTCCCCCCTTCGTAAGTAAAAGTAACTTGCAATATTCTCGCTGTATGCTATTATAATATTAATCACAGTTCGTTGGCTGGTTTGCTTTTTTGCCCCCGCTATTGGGCTAATTCCCGAGCAGGTTTTTCTGTCTAATTTCTTCATTTTTCATCCAACCGTACGGCCTCAGTCGCTTTAACGTTGTTTTTTGCGCAATGTCGCTCCCTCACCACGTTTCACATGGTAGAGCACCTGACTGTTAATCAGGGTGTCGTCCGTTCAAGTCGGACTGGGGCAGC